>VMBT01000293.1_pt1 | contig 33704 bp, 32 predicted proteins | sample 4404301 | NCBI WGS metagenome assembly VMBT01 (sample SAMN12238535, study PRJNA552566) | marine metagenome | isolation source: Coastal seawater | place: USA: coastal Georgia, Sapelo Island | collected 2008-08/2009-08
TTACCCAGAAAGATGTATTTCTGATGGTGCATGCATCGGTGTATGCCCAACAAAAGCAATCTTTTGGATGAGACCAATGGACTTCACAGTCGGACAACCAGTCCCACTCCACAAAGATTCAGTCTTCGTTAAAGGTTGGACCGAATTAATCGATTAGATTAGTTCAATCTAATTTCTTTTTATTATTTTTAATACCATAATGGTAATACCTAAAAGCTTTAAAATTTACAAAAATTAATTGAAAATCTCTTTCAATCTAGACCGCAAATTAATTTTATTAGTAATGATAGTTTCAGTTATCGCTTTATCAATAATTGGATATTTTAGCTTTAATTATTCCGATGAAATTCTAAAACAAAAAGTAGGAGACCAATTAATTGGTGAATCAGCAATAAGAGGAGAGACATTACGATTAATTTTTGAGTCAAGAATGGATCAAAATGATATTCTTGCAAACGATCCTATGATCAATACATTAATTCAAAAAATGAATAGTGTACCAACAAAAGATCTTCAACAATTTAAAGAGATGTTTAGGAGAGATTATCTGATTCAAATTCAAGCATTTCAAGAATTGATTGGATTTTCAATTGGTTTTGAAGATACAAAGATTATTGGCAAAAATGGCCAAGTATTTTTTTCACTAAGTGGAATATCTAATGAAGATTACAACAAGAATCCGTTATTTGAACGTGGATTGAAAGAATCTTTTATTGAATTTGAATCCAGTGGAAATGGAAAAAAGATGGTTGTAGTAACACCTGTTTTTGCGGACGATGGCAAAATTGGAGATGAAGCAATTGGAGTAATCATTTCCAGAATGAGGACAAATGCAATTGATAACATAATGATTAACAGAAGTGGATTGGGAGAAACAGGAGAGGTTTATTTTGTTAATGATGATTTTCTGATGTTATCAGAATCTAGATTTATTGAAGATGCAGTATTTAATCAAAAAGTAAATACGAAACCTGTCAATGATTGCTTTTCAAATGAACAAAATACAGTTGGAATTTACGAAGATTACCGAGAAAAATTGATTTTTGGTTCGTCATATTGTGCAAAAAATCTGGGCATAGTTTTACTAGTTGAGATGGATGTCGAAGAAATTGAAGAGCCAATAAAGATTTTACAAAATAGAATCATTCTAACGGGCATAATAATTACAGCTGTGATGGGAGTTGTAGCATTTGTAATGTCTAAAAATTTGTCTAGACCATTACTAAAATTGAAAAATGCTGCAAATAGAATTGCTAGTGGTGATTTTGATGTTAGAACAGAAATTAAGACTAGAGATGAAATTGGAGAGTTATCTTTAGCATTTGATTCAATGGCTTCAAAACTTCAAGAATCAATTATTGAGATAAAGCAAAAAGAAGATGTAATTAAACAACAGGAAGATATCTTGTTACAATTCTCTGAAAAGAGTGAAAAGTATTGTGTTTGTATGATTGACATAATGAATTCTACAAAAATAATTTCTATGATGCCTGATGAAAAAATTAATGAGTTTTACAAAATCTTCATTAATTCAATGGCATCAATTGTTAACAAATTTGATGGGAATGTCGTCAAAAATATTGGTGATGCTTTGCTATTTTATTTTTCAATGGAGAATTCAAACGAAAGAGAAATGTTCAAGAAATGTTTAGACTGTTGTATTGCATTAAGTGAATCTCATAGATTTATTGTTGAAAAATTAGAAAAAGAGGAATTACCAATTATTAATTATAGAATTAGTGCTACATTTGGACTAGTTAGAATTGCAAAATCATCAACTTCATCAACTCAGGACATATTTGGTGACACAGTTAACCGATGTGCAAAAATTAATCGTAGTGCACCTCCAAATGGTGTTGTAGTAGGTGAAGATTTCTACTCAAATTCAAAGAAGTATGGTTGGTATCAATTCAAAAAAATAGAAAATGATGTAGGTTCAGAGCAATTTGGATACAATTGTTATCAAGTGAAAAGAAATATTGACTAGACTTTTTTGAATCCAAATTTGGATTTCCACCCAGAAGAGGATTTCTGAGGTTTTTTTGATAAATTATTTATCATATCATAAGTAATTGTAAATCCCTTTCCAACAAGTGTTTCATCCTTTTGATATTTTTCTTTGTTTGGAACAAATTCATCAGATAAATCCCTAATTTTTTTAGTTTTAAGATCAAATAGTCTGACAATTTTTCCATTTTCCAATTCAATTTTAGCATCACCACTTAAACCTTGAATTGAAAAAGTTTCAAAAAATCTGATACTTCCGCCCTCTTTTACTTTTATAATTGAATCATACGTTAGTTTACTTCCATAAAATAAAATTTCCCTAGCAGAAATGGTTACATCATCTTCTACATTTAGAACAATTACAGTTTCTCCATTCAGAGTAACCGTATTTACAACATTTTCTGCAACAATTTTACCATTAGGGGATATAATCTCTGTTCTATTTTCAGATATTTTATAGACACCAACCCTACCATCAGGATCATCAACTCTAAATTTTCTACCGAAAATATTTCCAACTTCAATATTCCCATCATCAACAATTATTTTTGCACCATTTTCAATTTTGTATTTATTTTCGTGTGGATTAACTAATTTGAAATCACCTTTTGTGATATGAATTATTGATCTGAACTCACTTGTCCAAGATGGACTAGTAATATTTCCCTGCATGATAATTGATCCATCATACTCCAATGTTCCGGCCATGAAATTTCCTTTAATTGATAATGCTCCATTAGCTTTACGTTCAAGCTCGATTTCACCTAGTGTTTTTGAACCAAATAATCTTGTTCCCGTAGTATTTGTTCTATTTAATGCAGCAGCCCACTCTTGAGCCGTTAACATTTCTTTTGAAAGTTGTTGTCCAATAATGAGATTTTTTCTCCTGACATCGGAATCTGATTCATCTGAATAAACTCTAGAATTCTTTAATCGTTCAATGTCGGTATCTGGATATTTCTTACCAACTTTAAGATCCTCATATGCTTGTTTTATTTTGATAAATTGTTCATTTTCTCCTCCACGATCAGAGTGATATTGTAATGCTAATCTTCTAAATGCATCACGAATTTCTTTTTCAGTAGTTCCTTCAGATATTCCAAGAATATCATAATTACTCTCTACCAATTCTCATCCCCCACAAATATCCGAAGTAACCCATACTTGTATTTTATTAGAATTATAAAATATCAAGGAAGCGTTAGTGAATCAAAATTCAGGCATCAGCATACATTGATACTTCCCAGGCAGTTGGAGTTTGTGCAAAGGCAGTATATTCTTTGTATTTTAATTCAGTATACTTGTCAATGAAATCTTTTGTGAAAACTTTCTCTAAAAATCCAGAATCACTTTTCAACGAATCTAGCGCTCCTTTTAGAGAGACAGGTAATGAACCAATATTATACTCTCGTTTCTTTTCAGGACTCAATTTGTAAACATTTTCTTCGATTGGATCTCCAGGATCTAATTTTCTTGAAATTCCATCCAATCCTGCAAGTAAAAGCGCAGCTTCTAAAAGATAGATGTTAGCAGTTGGATCAGGTACACGATATTCTATTCTTTTACTTTTTTCTTGATTCCTGTAATACATTGGTACACGAATTGCTGCTGAACGATTTCCCATTCCCCAACAGACATTAACTGGTGCTTCAAATCCTGGAACTAATCTTTTGTATGAATTTGTGGTAGGGTTTGTTATTGCACATAATGCTGAAGCATGTTCCAATATTCCACCAATATAATAACGACCTACTTGGCTCATCTGAGCAACGTGGTCATCAGGATCAAACATTACATTGACTTTTTCATTCCATAAACTTTGATGAGTATGCATTGCTGATGCATTATCACCAAAAATTGGTTTTGGCATAAATGTAGCAACTTTGTTTTTTCTTTTTGCCTTAACTTTTACAATATTTTTTACAGCAATTACATTATCAGCCATCGCAATCATTTCATCATATACCAGATTAATTTCACATTGACCAGAGGTTGCAACTTCATGATGTTCAGCCTCAACTTTGATATGAAAATTATTGTAAAGATCATCACAGACATCTTTTCTAAAACTCTCAAGTGTATCTTTTGGTTGTGATGGGTAATATCCCTCTTTGATATCGATTGCAGTGCTAACATTTCCCTTAGCCCATGGAGATTCTTTTGATTCTATAGAATATCCAGAACCACCATAGGAATGAGTAGCGGCATACGGTGATGGATAAACATTGATTGTATCAAATACAAAGAATTCAATTTCTGGTCCCCAATATGTATGAGTTAAACCAAAATTGTCTAATTCTTTTGCAGCTTTGTGTGCAATTCCTCTTGAATCACGATTGTATCTTATTTCATCAACAGAATTACCTTCATAAAGATCACAAAATAAAATTGCATTTTTTCTATTTCCCTGATCATAATCTGAAGGTAAAATTCTAAATGATTTAGGATCTGGTTTCAAAATCATATCAGAATTATTAACAGATTTGAAGCCAAGAATAGAACTTGCGTCGAGTTTTTCTAATCCATTTTTGAAACTATTTTCATCAATTGCATATCTAGGCATTCCTAATCGGTGTAATTCACCGAAAATATCTACAAACCAAAGATTTACGAATGTTATATTTTCTTCTTCTAGTTTCTTTAAAACTTCAGAACTATTCACAACATCTCTAAGTATTGATTTTACTAATGTGATTTTGTAAGTTAGAATTGTCTAATAGGTCAGGTAAAATCTTAAGATTCAGGGGAATCCTCTTCAGGATGAATTTTTTTAAAGTTATTCATTTCATCTTCAAAAAAGAATTTGTTTGTTAATGCAGGTTTCAGATCATCTAACCATAAAGCATTTTCATCATATTTTGCAAAAAATGGTTTTTGAACCCAATTTGGATTTCTGCCCTGCAAAAATCTCAAAACAATTACTTTTTGATCATTTAATTCAGCAGTTCCAATTACATGCACTTTTCCAGGAGTAGCAGACATGCTTGGTCCACGTACAGTTCTTGCTAGTCCGCTTACTGAGGAATATGCTTTCTTAAAAATGGAATATGCTTTGACTAAAGGAACTCCAAAGTAGTGCTGTGCTCCAGTGTCACGGACAACGAACATGTAATATGGAATACATCCATGTAAAACTTGTTTAGTCCACATTTTTGCCCACATTTCAGCATCATCATTGATATGAGCTAAAAGTGGAGATTGAGTTCTTATTTCAGCACCTGTTTTTTTGACTGCTTTTATAGCATCAATCACAGATTGAGTAGAAAGTTCGTTGAGATGATTGAAATGTGCCATAAATGCAAGATGTAATCCATTATCGGTTACTTTTTGAAACACATCTAACATTGATTGAGAATCAGAATCTGTCAAAAATTTGTATGGCCAATATGATAAAGACTTGGTTCCAATTCTGATATTTTTAAGATTTGGAATATTCGATTCAAGTAAAGTATCAATATATTTTGAAAAAATTTGAGATCGCATTATCATGGGATCACCACCAGTAAAAAGTACATCAGTGATCTCTTGATGTTCTTGAAGATATTTGACTAACAATTCTGCTTCTTGCATTGCAAATTTCATTTCGTCCATTCCAACAAATTGTGGCCATCTAAAACAAAAACTACAATATGCATGACATGTTTGACTTTGACTTGGGAAAAATAGACATGTTTCCTTGTACTTGTGTTGCATTCCATATAATTTAGTTCCATCTTTAAGAGTTGGAACATTTAGTTCCATTTGTCCAGCAGGATGAGGATTTAGTTGTAAACGTATTTCATTTGCAATTTTAGTGATTTCATCTTTTTCTAAATTATTTTTTAATGCATTTTCCATTTTTGAATAGTGTTCTGGTCTTAACATTCCCTTTTGTGGAAAAGTGAGTACATACATTGGATCATGTGGAATATTGTTCCAATCAATTAATTGCTCAACAACGTAGTTATTTGCTTTAAATGGTAATACATTTCCTACAACTTCCATTTCAAATTTAGTTTCTTCAGATAAATTCTCTATCTCTGGAATATTACGAAAATTTGCTAATGTGTAAGATTTGAGTGAAGGTGAATTACTCCATTCAGTTACTTGATAAGTCACTCTAGTAATAGAATCTTTACCATTGTTAAAGGTTGCACATTTTTTATAAAATAAATTAAGATTTAATAAAAAATCATTTCAATAAATATAATGAATCAAAGAGTCACAGGAGAAAATAATGCCTGAAGATGAATTAGGTCAGATATCTATTGGTGAATTTGAGACAGTTTCGGAGCTTTTAGCCTCCTCAGAGTCACTTCAGATTGCTTTTTTCATAATGATTCTAGGTATAATTGGCATAGTCATTGGGTATAGAAAATTTTCAGCCTGGATTTCATCCAAAAAGATCTATTATCATAGACCTCATCTTTCAAGATTCATCAGACGCGCAGTTCTTCCATTCTTTGCAATAGCATTGATTACATCAATCAATATTTACATCCAAACAGGTGTTTTAGATGAAAAAATTGTCAGTATTGATAATTCAGTTTCATCTGCAGAAATTTTTGCAAAATTACTAAATACATTTAACATCTTGGTTATAGGATATACTTTTTCTCATTTAATTCCCATCATGTTAATTAAAAGAGAGAAATCAATTCTTGAAAAAGTTGATTTTGACGCATGGTTTGAAATGAGAGGTTACTTGGATGATAAAGATGATCTTTTTCATAAACTGTTCAGATGGGTTGCACCAAAAACAACACCTGAAGATATGACAAATGAAGAATTTGAAGGCTATTTAAAAAATGAGAAAGGATTACAGTATCTTGAAAATTTCAGAACTAGTAAAGGAAATCCTATTGGAAGTTATGAAAAACTAGTTGGTAATCCATTTGAACAATGGAAAAAGTCTGAAAGAGCTAAATATCAAAAATATTTTGATGATTGTATCTCTGGAAATAATCAATCGGGTAGAAAGCTCAGAACCGGTCTAAAACCTGATGAAATATTTCCAATTGATGTTTGGAGGGAAGAAAAAAGAGATTCAGGTTATGAAGAAGTAATTCCAAGCTCTAGACCTCCAGGTTATGCAAAAAAGAAAAGGGATGGAATCCCTAGATCAACAAAACAAGTAATACCATTAGCAATATTCATTGCTACAGTTTTAGGAGTTCTAGCATGGTGGGGTGTGGATCTCATTGTTATTGCAACTGCAACTGGTGGTTTTTCAATTGGATTGGGATTAGCACTACAAGAAACTATGCAAAACTATTTTGCATATATTATGATTAGAAAAGACAAAATTTTTGTCGAAGGTGACAGAGTTCAATTGGAGACAGGTTATAATGGATATGTACATAGAATCACGCCTAGAGTTACCTACATTCGAGATGGTCTCCATGAATCAATTGCTGTTATTCCTACTAGACAGTTGGTTTCTGCACAAATTATCAACTATACTAAAGAAAACAAACTTGTTCCAGCCATTATTAAAGTTGGAGTTTCATATCTAAACAATCCAAGACAAGTAGCATCAATTTTGGTAAAAATTGGGAAACGTGCAATGAAAGAAGTTGTGGATACCAAAGGAAGACATCTTTGTAGACAAAACAGATGTCCATATCTTGATGAGAATAAACCAAGTTGTGGATGTGATAAGGATCTTCATGTGGAGGTTGTTCAACCCGTAATTAGATTCAATGAATTTAATGAATCATCATTAGATTTTTCAATGTGGATATATGTGAAAGATTTCGGTTCACAATTCAAAACAAAAACAGATTTGAGAATGATCATGTATGAAGAATTTAAAAAATACGATATACGAATACCATGGCCAATTAGAACTATCTATCAAGGAGATGAAAAACGTGAAGCTGATGAAATTAGTAGACTGGATGATAAAAGGAATGATGTAATTGACAAATATGGATTGGGAGATATTGGTAGAGGCGGAGATGGAGATGAATGACTAAACAAAATTCTCAAAACTTAAGAATCCCATCATAATTTGTAAATTGTGAACAATCTTTCAGTTATTGTTGGAAATTCATCAGTTCAATTAGGAACAAAATTTGCAAAAAAATGCAAAGCAAATTTGGTAAAATCTGAAGTTAGAGTTTTTCCAGATGGTGAAAGTAAAATTACTTTAAAAGGTAAGATTTCCTCTAAAAAAACAATCGTTATTCAATCAGTATATCCTCCAGTAGATACCAATTTGATTCAGGCTCTATCTTTAGTTTCCAAAGCAAAAGAATTCTCAAAAGAAGTTATTTTGGTAATTCCATACATGGGATATGCCAGACAAGATAGAGAATTTTTACCTGGTGAAATTATAACAATGAAGGTTTTAGCTCAAATGACAAAAGGAGTTGGGGCTTCAAAAATAATTGTCGTTGATATACACAGTAAATTAGGATTAAAACACTTTAAAACAAAAACACAGAATATATCTGCTATACCCGAATTGGTGAAATATTTGAAGAAATTGAGGCTAAAAGACCCATTAATTATTTCGCCAGACCAAGGAGGTAAAGAGAGGGCAAAATTATTTGCAAAAGAATTTGGTTCAGAGTTTTTAGCATTAGAAAAAAAGAGAGATAGAAAAACAGGAAAAGTAAAGATTATTTCAAAAGAAGTTGATGTCAAAAATAAAGATCTGATTTTAGTTGATGATATGATTAGTACTGGAGGAAGTATTATCCATGCAGCTGAATTTCTGAAAAAACAAAAAGCAAGACAAATTTTTGTTGCATGTACTCACGGTCTCCTATTGAACGATGCAGAAAAGAAAATTAAAAGTTCAGGAGTAAAACAAATTATAAGTACAAACTCAATCCCTGGAAAAACATCAAAAGTAGATATATCAAACATTATTTTAGAAGCAATTACTGATGCCTGAAAGTTTTTTTATTTTATCTCAAGAATATTTAGAGATTGCAATTGATGAAATAACTGCACTTGCAAAAATGTATGATAGATTTGCAAAAACAGTTGTTATTGATAATTTAGTAATAGTTCAATCGAAAACTAATTGGCAAGAAATAACAAAAAGGGCTTCATTCGTAAAAATTTCAGGTCAAGTATTGAGAAAAATGTCAGGTTTATTTTTGGATGAAGAAAATTTTGGAGAATTAAAAACTGCAAAAACTTTTGCGTGTAGAATTATTAATTTATCTTCAAACGAATTTAGTATTCCAGAACTTGAAAATTCAATGGGCGATATGATTTCAAAATTTACAAATGCAAAAGTTGATCTAGATGAACCAGAAATTACAATTTATTTAATTTTTACAAATAAAGAGAATTTTTTTGGATTCTCCAAAATAATGAAAAAAACTGTCAGACCAGAAAAAATTGGTTCTCATCCACATGAATTGGATTGGAAATTAACTCGTGCAATGATCAATTTGTTAGGTATTAGAGAAGGTGAAGCAATTTGTGATCCATTTTGTGGAACAGGAACAACATTACTTGAGGCTGAATCAATGGGAATTCATGGAATTGGATTAGATTTTGATGAAAAAATGGTCAAAATGAGCAAAGAAAATATTGAAAAAAACGCTTTTGGGGCAGAAATAATTCAGAGCGATTTTCAAGAGATCAAAAATATTTCAAACAAGTATAATGCCATAGTAACAGATTTTCCATATGGTAAATCATCCAAAGTCTCGCAAAAACCAGAAAATATTATCAAAAAATTTTTTAAAATTGTTCCCAGTCATAAAAAAATTGCCGTTATGTATAAAAAAGAACTGGCAGATGATTTGAAAATTAGAGGTTTGAAGACATATCAAATCTATAGGCATAAAAGCTTGACAAGAACAATATTGATTAAATGAAATTAGTATTTTTAGGGACATCTGCGGCTCAACCCACAGACATTAGAGGACTAAGTTGTATTTGCCTTGAAAGGGATGGAGAAATAATGATGTTTGATGCCGGAGAAGCAGCACAGATTGCATATATGAAATCAAGTTTGGGGTGGAATAAAAAAATGAAAATTTTTGTCACACATTTACACGGAGATCATGTAGTAGGAATTTTAGGATTATTACAAACAATGTCAATGCAAAATAGAAGTGAAACTTTAGAGATTTATGGACCACATGGAATTGATGAATTCATTAGTGCAAATATCAAAGTGTTGAATTTTGGACTAACATTTCCAATTTTGATAAATATTGTAACTGAATCTAAAATTTTTGAAAATGAAAAATATATAATTTCTGCTTGCAAGGCAAATCATTCAATCAAAGCATTTTCTTATGTTTTTCAAGAAAAAGAAAAAGCTGGAAGATTTAATGTAGATAAAGCAAAGGAATTAGGAATTCCAGAAGGAGAATTATGGAACAAATTGCAAAGAGGCAATGAGATTGAAGTTGATGGAAAAAAAATTTTACCAAATCAAGTTTTAGGAGAAAGTAGAGCCGGCAAAAAAATTGGGATATCAGGAGACACAATGCCAACTGAAGAGTTGGAAAAATTTTTTGAGAATTGTGATTATCTTGTTTTCGATTCTACATTTCTTGAATCAGAAAAACAAAAAGCTTTGGAAACATGTCATTCTACTGCAAAACAGGCTGCAATTTTAGGAAAAAATGCCAATGTAAAGAATCTAATTCTTACTCATTTTTCTGCTAGATATAGAGATGAATTATCTCATCTAAAAGAGGCTAGTGAGATACATGATTCTGTAATAACTGCAAAAGATCTTCTTGAAATTGAGATAAAATGAATTGGATAGAGAAAATTGAAGATAATTTTTCCTTAATCAAAAAGATTGTTTTTGTAACAGGTGCTGGAATTTCACATGAAAGTGGTATCCCCACATTTCGTGGTAAGGATGGATTATGGAGAAATCATGATGCAATGAAATTGGCAACTATTGATGCATTTAATGAAAATCCACAATTTGTATGGGAATGGTATAATGAAAGAAGAAAAAATATTTTTGAATCTTTTCCAAACAAAGGTCATCAAGCAATTGCAGAATTACAAGAATTATTTGATGTTGTTGTTCTAACACAAAATGTAGATGGATTACACAAAAAAGCTGGAAGTAGAAATGTCTATGAACTTCATGGAGATATCATTACTTTAAGATGTACTAATTGCGATTTTATTGAAGAGAATTTCTCCGAGTTTTCTGAATTTCCCCCAAAATGTAGATGTGGATCTATACTTAGACCCAATGTGGTTTGGTTTGGTGAGTCACTTCCACAACAAGTGTGGAGAAATTCAATAATTCATGCAAGTGAATCAGATTTGATGATAATTGTAGGTACATCCCTAGTTGTTTCTCCTGCAAATACATTACCATTAATTGCAAAAGAGAATGGATCTATACTAATGGAAATTAATCCAGAAAAAACAGAAATGAGTGCTGAAATGGATTTCTCAATTCAAGAAAAAAGTGCAAAGTTTTTACCAGAATTTGTTAATGAATTAAAAAAAATCAAATCCAGAAAATAATTTTGTAATTTTTTCAAACGGATTAAAATTAGATATACTATCTGAAATTTTTTCTTGGGATGATTTTCCTAATTCTGTAACGTTGTCTGAAACAGAATCTCCAATTACATCAATTTCATCAGATATTTTTTCTGATATTTTACTAGATGTTTTTTCAACTGCCTTATCTATTGATTCATCTAATTTTGATTCAATTATGTTTGTAGCTTTAGAACTAATATTACTTACATCAGTAGAAATAGATTCTATGACTGTAGCAGAGGTTGTAGGGAATAGATAGTCAATTTCATCAGAAAATATCATTGCACCAAATGCGATTATACCCAAAATTAAGGCTAATTTTATGAACATGATATTTTTTAAAAAAACAAGTTTTTAGATTCTAACTAAAAAAAATAGTCAAAAATACTTGAATTTATTTAACTAATCTGATTCAGATGCTACCCAGTCAATAATCGAGTCTATTTGTTTTGAAAATATTGTAATTTTGATTGGCCCCAGTGGGGATTCAATTGAATCCTCGCATATCACAACTTTATTTACAAAAGCTGCCTGCTTGTTTAGGTAAAACCAAGTTGATTCTTTTTTTAAATTTTTATCAAGATTTCTCAAAAATGTTTTCTGAGAGTTTGTAGAGTGAATATACTCAAAAATGTTTTCTAGAGAATCCAATTTTTCAGAAATTAAATTTATTGAATTTTTATCTTCTAAAATTTCTAGAGATGGAAAAATATTATTTAATGCTTTAGAAACTTTATCAAATTCTTCTGAAGGATTAATTTCACAATTAACAATAATTTTACATTTAAAATTTGGAATATTCATATCCAGGATTCAATTATAGAATATGCTTTTTGAATTAATTCATCTTTTGTTAAACCGATATTAGAAATTGCAAAATCAGATAAAGCAATTGAATTGCTAATCCCTACTCCTAATTCTCTATTATCTCTTTCATCAAAATGTTCTTTAGTTTGAGGATCATCAGAACGTCCTCTTTGTTTTAAGAATTCAAATCTAGTATCTGTTGAAGCATGAATAGCTAATAGTTTTACATTTCCAAATTTTCTTAGAATATTTATTTCGTCATTTGAACGAACACCATCAATGAGAATAACATTAGATGGCGATGAATTAATATCGGATTCAATTAACTCAGCAATTGCTCCAGGTCCATTTTGTTTACGTAATTCTAACATCAAGTTTCCAAGATTTTCTCTTGTACATTCAAGATTTCTTTTATTAGCTTCGTTTCTAACTGCATTACCCATGTTTATTACATCATAGCCCTTTTCTTTTAATGCCTCAGCAATTGTTGATTTTCCAGCTCCAGGCATACCCGTTAAACATACAATTAATTTCATAAAATTTTTCATTTTTTCTTGTCTATGAATTTACCGGAAATTATTATACTAGAAATAAAGTAAAATTTCATGAGAGTTTTTGTTGCAATTGATATCAATAATCATGAGATTCTAAGAAAAATTAAAGAATTTCAGTCAAGCCTAAAACTAAATGCTAAACCAATTGCTATAGAAAATCTACATTTTACATTACAGTTTTTAGGTGAAATATCTGAGATTGAATTAGAAAAAATTAAAAATTCTCTCAAAAAGATTAGATTTTCAGAGTTTTTTCTTGGGTTAGAAGGTGTTGGAGTGTTTCCAAATCAAAAAAACCCTAGAATTGTATGGATTGGTACAGACTCAGAAGGTGGGAACAACCTCAAGGAGATTGCCAAAAAAGTAAATGATTCATTAAAACAAGAGGGTCATTTTCCAGATAAATCATTTAAACCACATCTAACAGTTTTTAGAGTGAAAAATAAGATATCAGATATGAATCAAATTTTGGGAAATTATGAAAAAACAAAATTTGGAAATCAAGAAATTTCATCAATTAAATTGAAAAAAAGTGTCCTTACATCAAATGGACCAATCTATTCAGATATTATGGAGATAAAGAATTCAATATGAAAAAAATTATCTCTCAAGTAAAAAAGGATGTTACAATATCAACTTCTGCACAAAATGTCAAATTAAAAATAGCAAATGAAGCATTTGATCTTGTAAAAAATCAAATAAAAAATTATTCAGAAATAGTAGACATTGAATTTGGAGGATCATTTGCAAAAGATACATGGTTACCAAATGATGCAGATATTGATATTTTTATTAAATTTAAAACTGAAACGTCTGAAGAGAATTTCGAAAAAATTTCAAAAAAAATTGGATTTGCAGCACTAAAAAAATACTCCCCATATGTAAGATATTCTGAACACCCATATGTTGAAGCAAGTATTAAAAAAACAAAAATCAACATAGTTCCATGTTATGATGTCAATAATGGAGAGTGGAAAAGTGCCGCTGATAGAACACCATTTCATACTAAATTCATGATGAAGAATTTGAATGAAAATATGAAAAATGAAGTAAAGGTATTAAAAAAATTCTTAAAATCAAATAAAATCTATGGTGCTGAAATTGCTAGACAAGGATTTAGTGGTTATATTTCAGAGGTATTAATTTACAATTTCAAAACATTTGAAAATTTAATTGAAAAAATGTGCAACATAAAAGAGAATCAAGTAATTGGAATAACTAATAAAAAATTTGATACATCAATTGTCATAGTTGACCCAATTGATAAAAATAGAAATTTAGCCGCTGCGATTTCAAATCAAAATATAGGTAAATTTGTAATGTTGTGTAGAGCATTTCAAAATAATCCTAAAATATCATATTTTAAAATTCAAAAAAGTAAAATTTCAAAGAAATTTTGGAAGAATCTTTTATCAGTAAGATTTGATTTTTCAGATAGAAGTCCAGATATTATTTGGGGTCAAGTAAAGCGTGCATCAAGTACTCTAGCTACTCAATTAGATTTGGGGGGATTCAATGTTTTAAGAAATGGGGCATTTGTTGAAAAAAAACAAGCGTACCTATTTTTTATGTTAAAAGAAATTGAAATTTCAAAAATTCATTCTAAAATTGGACCAGAATTCTTTAGAAAAGATGCTACTGATAATTTTGTTAAGAAAAATATTTCATCAACTGAAATGATATGGATTAATCATGAAAATAAGATAATTTCTCTAGAAAATAGAAAATACATAGAAGCTGATAAATTTCTTCAATTTATAATAAAAACTAATCTAGATAAAGGAATTCCAAAGGGATTAAAAAAAGATTTTCAGAAAGGATTCAAGATATTTGTTGGAAAGCAAAATTTTAGTAAATCAATTAAAGAAGCAGCAAATGAGATAATTTCAAGCGATGAAATCTTACTTTATTCCAATTAAAAAATTTCATGATGAACCCTATTCAAAAATTATAGGTTTTCCCAATGGAACAAAAAATCAGATAAAAAAAAGAATAATAGAATTAGAAAAATTAAAAGTCAAATCAATTTCATTTTCTGGGAAAACAACAATTGGTAAATTATCAATTTTAGGTAAAGGATATGTCGGAGTAGTTGTATTAGCCAGAAAAGATTCCAAAAAGATTGCATTAAAAATTAGAAGAATCGATTCTCAACGAAAAAATATGAAAAATGAAGAATTATTTTTAAAGTCTGTTAACAAAATTAATGTTGGACCAAAAGTATTTGGCTCTAGTAAAAATTTTCTTTTGATGGAGTATATTGATGGAATTAAAATTTTAGATTGGATTACTCAATTAAATGGAAGAGGTAGTTCAAAAAAATTAAAGATAGTTATTAAAAAAATATTAGAAGATTGTTTTGCTTTAGATAAGATGGGTTTTGATCATGGTGAACTAAGTGATATTTCAAAACACGTTCTCATTGAAGATAATATTCCATACATAATTGATTTTGAAAGTGGTAGTTTGAAGAGAAGAACATCAAATGTTACATCTGTGACACAAGCAATTTTCATTGGATCAGGAATTTCAAAACAAGTTCAAAAAATCTACAAAAACCCAACCAAAAATGAAATTATTAATGCATTAAAAATTTACAAAAATTGCAAAAATAGAGAAAATTTTGAAAAAGTCTTGAAAGTTTTGAAATTGTGATGGGACCGGCAGGATTTGAACCTGCGACCACTTGCCCCCCAGGCAAGTATCATACCAAGCTAGACCACGATCCCTTGATTTGAGGCAAAAAATGAAATTATTAAATCGTCCCATTAGTAACTAAGATTATGAAGATTTGCAACATTTGTCACAGAATATCTGCAACTGGTGAAGATCATATTGATTGTGTACAAAAAAGAAATATCGAATTAAATGATGAAAATATGAAAAATAGTATTCAAGAAAAACTCAATCTATCAAAAATGGATAAAGAGTTAGGTGTTGAAGTCAGAGCATTGCTTGAACATTTGTCAAGAGAAAAAGAATCTAATTAAACTAAAACCATTTTGTTAATCGTTCCCTTTCAAATTCAAATTTTTTTGAAAGATTTTCTTCTGTAGAAGAAGTTAATCTTGTCATAGGTTTTTCTTGAGAAAACATGTCAACTTCAATTAATGATGCAGTTTCTCTTCCAGATTCTATAAAGCAACCACCAATTCCATCATATAGTGTTAATTCATTAGTTTGTTTAATTTTTGAAGTGATATTTTTTGCAACTGTCATTCCTTCACCTTCAGCAAATACTCCAGCTTTTGGAACAGTCATTGAGTCTGTAACTGGTAAAACTGTAACATCACCAATTGCATAAACATTTTCAAATTTTGTTTTGCAATCACGATCTATTTTAATAAAACCAGGATCATTCGCTAGTTCTGATTCATAAATTAATTTTGGAGCAATGTGAGGAGGTACAGCCAAAAGTAAATCAAAGTTTGATTCAAAGTTTTCAAAAATCAATTTTCCATTTTCAACAGTCTTTAATTTTGATGAATTATGAAATATTACTGATTCAGATTCTACCATTTCCAAAATCTGTTTACTAACCTCACTACCTGCTGCAGGCATTGTTATGGGAGCAGGACAATAAATTGAAATTTCAATTTTATCTCTAATTCCTCTTTTGCGTAACATGGAATCAATTAAAAGACATGCCTCATAAGGTGCAGGAGGACATTTGTATGGCATTGAGGTTATACAAATAGCAATTTTTCCAGATTGAATTTCTTCTAATCTTTTTCTTATTTCAAGAAGTTGATCATGATCATAGAGATTGTACCCATGGTCAATTAATCCGGGAATTCTTTCAGGAGCCAATCTACTTCCCATTGAAATTACCAAATAATCATAAGAAATTTTATCATTTGATGTAATGACAGATTTTTGTTGAAAATCAATATTTAGGATCTCAGCTTGTAAAAAATCAATATTTTTTTTGGATAAATCTTTTAGTGAGGCAGTAGAATTTTCAAAAGTTCTTGTCCCATTGATTATCCATAATTTTGAAAATCCTACCATGAACCAATCTTTTTTATCAATTATTGTAATTTTGAGACTAGCAGGATCAAAATTTTTTCTCAATTCATTTGAAACTGACAGTCCACCGAATCCACCACCTAAAACAAGAACATGTGGAATTGTTGACATCTATCGTTCTTGAGTCGTAGGACGTATCAAAATTTCATTCACATTGACATAATGAGGTGAATCTACAGCAAACAAAATTGCTTTAGCAATATCATCTGCTTGAAGGGCTTCCATTTTTTTTGCATTTTCTATAAAACCTTGAAGAGATTCATCAGTGATTGTGTCATTTAATTCGGTTGCAACAACTCCAGGCTCTATACTCGTCACACGAATATTTGACCTTACACTAAATTCTTGTCTCAATCCTTCACTAAAAGCAGCAATTGCATGTTTTGTTGCACAATAAACGGTTCCAGCAGGAAAGACAATTCTTCCTGCAACAGATGAGAGATTAACAATGTGACCAGATTTTTTCTCTTTCATGTGAGAAATTACAGATGCGGTGGCATAAAGAACTCCTTTTATGTTAACATCAATCATTCTATCCCATTCATCAATTTTGAGATTTTTGAAAAAACTTAACGGCATCAAACCTGCATTATTGACTAAAATATCAATTGAACCCCATTTTGCTAAAACTGCTTTACTAAATTCATCACAATCATTTTTGTCTGTAACATCTAATTTTTGGAAAAATACTTCTCCGCCATTATCTGAAATTTTTTTTGCTAATTCTTCTAATCTATCAACTCTTCTTGCTCCAATAGCAACCTTTGCTCCAGCTTTTGAGAGAGTTAATGCAGTGGCATAACCTATTCCACTACTTGCACCTGTGATTATTGCAACTTTATCTTGAATCATAATTTCAATTGAAATGTACATTCTAAAAATGTTTTTAAAAAAAATCAAATGAGTGCAACTTTATAACAATCAAATCTAACATAGGTTATGAAATCAGAGAATTGTGCTTATTGTGGTGATCTTACAGATTTACCATTTCAATGTAATTATTGTAAAGATCCTTTTTGTTCAGAGCATAGACTTCCTGAAGAACATCGATGTGTAAAACTTAGTCAGATTAGAGCTAAAAGATTTGGTGAAAAAAAAGTAATCAGAGATGGAGGTAGAAACAAACCAAGTCTTTTTAGAAGAATTTTTGGAAGATTCTAAACTAATACGGAGTTTTGTCAGGGGAAATTTTTGCTCTTCTTCCCTGATAGATTAAGGCTATTGCAAGAGCAAACATCACTAAAGCAGTAAGTGGAAAATTTTTTGGTGGAGGTAGAATGAACCAATAGTAAATTCCAAATCCAATTGATAGAACAGCTTGGGACCAAAGTTTAACCCACTTTGGAATTTTTGCCACTCTACTAATTCCTTCAATAATAAAAATTCCAATCACGGGATAGATTGTATAAAATAAAAAATCAATTACATCTACGCCTGTATGTGACATATCTAATTACACGTACTTTGCAATTTCATTTTAATCTTCTATTCTAATTTTAGTTGCAACGTTTTTTGAAATTAATGCCTGTGCATTTTCATAGGGAATTGTAGCAATGTCTTCAGATTTGAATGGACCATATCTTTCAAGATCTGACCCCACCAATTCATCAACATCACTCAAGAAACGAATAACGATTTTTTTGGTTTTATGATTTTCTGTTAAATTTTCAAGAAATTTGGATTTTCCATTAATAGTTGATGAAATAATCATTTCGATTCTTTCTAATTTTTCTTCCTGGGAATCAAAGATGAATTTTTCCTCATCTAACATATTTGAATGATCTTGACTATTTGTTGATGAAATTTTTGCTAATCTTATATTTATCAAAATTGTGGTTAATTCATTGGAGAGTTCAATTAATTTATCTTTGATTTTATTTTCAACTCCATCAAATTCTTGTTTTTTGAGATTCCCAAAATAATCAGACAAATTTTGATAGAAATTTGGATTCAATTCCATTAGTGTATCACTTTCGGATTCACGCTGGACTAGGTGATGTAATGAGTTGATATCGATTTGATTTTCTGACATTTCTTACCTAATCCTTAAATTTCGGATGTATTTGTGTTTGATTGAATACAAAATTGCCGTATAAAGTTAGTCATGGAAAAGCAATTCAGGTGACATATTCACCTGATGAGGTCTTTTCAAGAATTCAACATGAAAACATTACTTTCATAGATCTTCAATTTACTGGTTTGACAGGTCATTTTCATCACACTACAATCTCAGCTAATACATTCACTCCAGAGCAAATGAGAGATGGTTTACCAAAATTAGATGGTTCATCAATTATTGGATTTACCAGTATTGATGATTCAGATTTACTTTTGAAACCAGATCCTAATACGTTTGCAATAATACCATGGATGACTGAAAATAAAACTGCAAGATTACTTTGTGATGTTTATTGGGGAGAAAACAGAGGAAGACTTTCAAGAGATCCAAGGGGAATTGCACAAAAGGCTGAAGAATATGTCAAAACTCAAGGATTTGATTTTAGTACATGGGGTCCAGAAGTTGAATTTTTTGTTTTTGATAAAGTACATTGGGATGTTTTAACACCCTACAAAGGACAATCGTATTCTATAGAATCAAAAGAAGCCCCATGGAGTCAAGAGGGTTCTGGTTATCCAATGGGATTACAAGAAGGATACTATCCTAGTACACCTTCTGATACCTTGACACCATATAGAAATGAATGTGTGAATATCTTAAATCAAAATTTTGGAATTTTGTGTGATAATCATCACCACGAAGTTGCAACTGCAGGACAATGTGAAATCGATATCAAATATGATTATCTTACAAATGCTGCTGATGCTGCTCAATCCTACAAATATGTAATTAAAAATGTTGCACAAAAATACGGTAAAGTTGCAACATGTATGCCAAAACCAATTGCAATGGATGCAGGTTCAGGTATGCATGTTAATGTAAGTTTGTGGAAAGGAAAAGAAAATGCATTCTTTGATCCTGAAGATGAAATTGAATTGAGTCAAATTGGAAGATACTTTTGTGGAGGAATAATTAATCATGCAAAGGCATTATCAGCTATTTGTAATCCAACAACAAACTCTTACCACAGATTAGTTCCTGGATATGAAGCACCAGCATACATTGCATGGAGTTCAGGAAACAGATCTGCAATTGTTAGAGTACCTAAACATCTCAAAGGAAAAGAATACTCAAATTTGAAAAGATTAGAATTTAGAGCTCCTGATCCTTCATCAAATCCATATCTTGTATTTGCAGCAGTTACTGCTGCCGGAATGGACGGAATTAAGAAGAAAATTGATCCAGGAGATATGATTATGGATGATATTTTCAAGATGACAAAATCAGATAGAGTCAAGCGAGGTATTGGTGTTTTACCAAAGAGTTTGGGTGAAGCATTAGATGAATTAGAAAGTGATAGAAAATTCCTTAATCCAATTTACACTAATGATGTAATTGATAAAATTATAGAATTAGAGAGAAGAGATCAAAGAGAGATTGCTATCAGACCACACCCACATGAATTCTATCTCTATTTTGATATCTAAAATCTACCAGTTAATTGCAAAATAAAATACAAGGAAATTCCCATTAAAGCAAATCCTGCTCCTAAAAATATTCCAGTTCGTTTTTCAGAAGTAGTTGATTTGTACAATAAAATTCCACCAGCTAGTCCTACAAACAAAACAAGCACTCCAGTAATGACTAAATCAAAACTTGTTTTGTTGATAATTGGATAGAAAAATCCAGATAAAAGCGCAAAAAATACTACAAGATAGACATATTTGAAACCACTTTTAGTAATTGAGATTTTATCCAATAATAATTAATTTTGTAAAAAGAAAATAAACCTTTGAAATTACATCATGCCGCCCATATCTGGCATTCCACCCATTCCAGGCATTCCACCCATTCCAGGCATTCCACCCATGCCGCCCATATCTGGCATTCCACCAGCTCCACCCGGTGGTCCGCCGGCAGATTTTTGTGTTGCAATAACATCATCAATTCTTAGAATCATAGATGCTGCTTCTGTTGCTGCTGAAACAATTTGTAGTTTAACTGCTAGAGGTTCAATAATATCACTTGATTTCATATTACCAATTTTTCCTTTCATTACATCAATACCAGTCCATTTCTCACCCTTGAGTTGTTTTGAACGAAGTAATGTTAGAGTATCAATAGGATCCATTCCAGCATTTTCGGCTAAAGTTAATGGAATTGCTTCTAATGCATCTGCAAATTTCTCTGCAGCCAATTGTTCTCTACCTTCTAATGATTTAGCCCAATTTCTTAATTTTGAAGCAGCAAAAGTTTCAGGAGCTCCACCACCTGCAACAATCTCAGGTTTTTCAATTACATCTTTTACAACCATCAATGCATCATGAACAGAGCGGTCAACTTCATCAACTACTCTTTGTGAACCACCTCTTAAAAGAAGAGTGACTGATTTTGGATGTTTGCAACCTTCAACAAATACCCATTTATCTTCTTCAATTTTTCTCTCTTCAACTAATTGTGCACTACCAAGATCTTTTTCAAATAAATCATCTAGATTTGTAACGATTCTTCCACCAGTTGCCTTGGCAAGTTTAGTTAAATCACTTTCTTTGATTCTTCTAACAGCAATAATTCCTGATTTTGCAAGATAGTGTTGAGCCATGTCATCAATTCCTTTTTGACACAAAACTACATTTGCGCCAGAACCAATTACTTTGTCAACCATTGTTTTGAGCATTCTATTTTCTTCATCTAAAAATGATTTTAGTTGTTGAGGATTGGAGATGTTAATTTTTGCATCTGTTTCAGTTTTACTAATTTCTAATGCAGTGTTAATTAATGCAATTTTTGCTTCATTAATTTTTCTTGGCATACCACCATGAACTATTTCTTTGTCAAGTACAATTCCTTGAATAATCATTGAATCTTTAATTGAACCACCTGCTTTCTTTTCAACTTTAATATCATCAATATCGACTGTAGATTTCTCTCCGTCTTTTTCAGCAACTGCAGTAACTGATTTTACTATAATATCAGCCAAAAGATCTGAATCTTTTCTGACTAATTTTGTTTGCATTGATGTTTTTGCAATTTTAGTTAGAATGTTTTTGTCATTTGGAGCAATTTTATCAGAAATACTCTCCAAGAATTCCTTTGCTTTCTTTCCAGCCTTTCTGTAACCATCCACAATAATTGTTGGATGAACATCTTGATCAATTAATGATTCTGCATTTTCAAGTAATGCTCCTGCTAAAACAACTGCTGAAGTTGTACCATCTCCTACTTCATTATCAGTGGTCTTTGAAATTTCTACCAACATTTTTGCTGCTGGGTGTTGCACATCAATCTCTTTGAGAATTGTTGCACCATCATTTGTAATTGTAACATCGCCAAGTGAATCAACAAGCATTTTGTCCATTCCTCTTGGACCTAAACTAGTATGGACAATTTCTGCAATGATTTTTGCTGCAGAAATATTATTTTTCTGAGCATCACGACCTTTAGTTTCAGAGCCGCCTTCTTTTAAAAGGACAACAGGCATATTGCCTTTGGAAGTTGCAGTCATTCCCATATCACCAAAAACTTCAGATTCCCCTTTTATACCTTCCAGATCAAATTGGAAAAAATTCTATAGCATCGGTGTTTTTAAATTGGGAAAATTAATTTTATTTGTATGGCAAAATCCCAAAATCGTGAATCTTACAATAAAATTTTTACAAAATTAAAAGAACACCATAAATGGTTTGAAAATTCCATTCCACTAATTGCTAGTGAGAATGTTCCTAGTCCGGCAGTGCGTGAGGCAATAATTTCTGATTTTGGAAATAGATACGCTGAAGGTTGGCCAGGTGAGAGAGTCTATGCAGGTTGTATTTTCATTGATGAAGTTGAAGTTGAATGTATGAAATTAGCAAAGAAGCTTTACAAAGCAAAATTTGCTGATGTTAGACCAATTTCCGGAGTAGTTGCAAATTTGGCAGTATATTCTGCATTCTCCAATCCTGGAGATGTAATGGTTGCACCTTCAATTCCTGCAGGTGGACACATTTCTCATGGTAAAAAAGAACATTCAGGTACAGCAGGTCTTGTACATGGATTAGAAATTGAATTCTATCCATTTGATGCTGAAGAGATGACAATTGATGTTGACAAGACTAAACAAAAGATCAAAGAACTAGAGAAAGAAAAGAGATTACCAAAAATTGCAATGTTTGGTGGTTCATTATTTTTATTCCCACATCCTGTCAAAGAGTTATCTGATTTTCTAAAGAGTTACAATATTCACATTAATTATGATGCAGCACATGTTGCAGGATTAATTGCTGGGGGTAAATTCCAGGATCCACTTAGAGAAGGAGCAGATACAATGACTATGAGTACTCACAAGACTCTATTTGGTCCTCAAGGTGGTCTAGTTTTGGGTTCTGAAGAACATGAAGAGCCAATCAAGAAAGCAACGTTTCCAGGACTGACTAGCAGTCATCACATTAACAACATGGCAGGAAAAGCTGTTGCATTTGCAGAAGCATTAGAATTTGGAAAAGATTATGCATCACAAGTTATCAAAAATGCCAAGTCATTTGCTGATGCATTAAGTGATGCAGGATTCAAAGTATTAGGTGAGGCAAGAGGATTTACAATGTCACATCAAATTGCAGTTAATGTCTTAGATTATTCTGATGGGGGTAAAGTTGAAGCTGATCTTGAAAAAGCAAACATTATTGTCAACAGGCAATTAATTCCAGGAGATATCAAAGCTGGTAGAAACTATTTCCATCCTGGTGGAATTAGATTAGGTGTTTCTGAAATTACTAGATTAGGAATGAAAAAGGATGAGATGTATGAAATTGCTTCATTGATCAAAGATGTTGTAGTTGATAAGAAAGATCCTAAGAAAGTTCTTGCTAAAGTAAAACAAATGCGTAAGAATTTCCAAAAAGTCAAGTATTGTTTTGATAGTAAATTAGGCGGATACGACTACGTAAAATTAAGATAATTTAGGCATAATCTGTTAAGAGAGATTGATCTCCTTGACTTTTTCCAAAAACTAATTCAATTTCATCTGCAAGTGCATAAATTCTACCTCTTTGATATTCACTAACATCATATTTGTCCACCAAACGTTTTGCCAGTTTTAGATATTTTTCTACTGAACCCCTTGTTATTGTTGGAATTAATTTATGACCACATTGACAAGTTTGAATTAAAGGCATTCTACGATATGAGCGACCACAAGCAGTGCATCTAAAATTTTGTCTTGCATATGCCCTAAGATTTCCCATTATATCAGGAACCAAGTGAGTCGAAATTACATTTGAAACAATTTCAGAGGCATTAACTGCATCAATTAATTCAGCGTTTCTTATTTGCATATCAAATTTGTCTAACATTGAACCTAATGTGGAATATGCACTACGTGATTTGGAAGTTGTCAGGGAACTTGTTGAATGAGTAAAATTATAATCGATGAATTGTCTCATCGTTTCAAGACGTGATTTGATTATCTCTACTGATTGAATATCTGATGCCTTTATTTGTTGAAGAGTTGACTCAAAAAATTCAATAGGAAAATGTTTTACAACTTCCAAATTATGCGCTTGAGGTTGAGATTCATGAGGAAGTACTAGCGGTTGTATGAGAAGTGGGGCATCCATTAATCCTCCAATTTTATCAGATAGAAATTGTCGTGAAAAATTTAGTAGTGCATCCATTAGTAACATAATGGAATCTGCATCTCCATCTGCATCACGTCGCTTTGCAGAATGCCAATTTGGTGTACCAAAACATACATGAGTATCAGAAAATCCAATGATTCTTGCCACAATCCCAACAGAAGTATGTGGAGCTAATCCAATTACAAGATGACCAATTAATTCTTGAATTGTTTTTACATTGTAAAATGATGTTTTTTTGTAAAAGTTCTCCAGTAAGGAATCAACATATTTACAAATTGAAATTAGATATCTTGCACTTTCTGATGGAATTATGACATCTTGCATTCTTAATTCGATTGTTTGTTGTGAGTTTTCAAGTGGCTTCCCATAAATGTCGGTTGAATATCCTAGTTTTTTTAAGGTCTCAATTGGTGTTCCAATCCACTCAGGTTTGAAATGTGTTAGTGGAGAATTTGTTGCATCAAATCTTACTGTGCCGTCCTTAAACACTGTTAAATCATAATTTTGTCTAATCAGTCCCTTTTCGAGAGGTTCAGCAATCTTGTCTTGATTAATTAGTTCTTTGACACCTTTGAATGGTTCTTGAGCCCTAAATCGTATATTTTCTTGAGCCTGTGCTAGTTTTAATTTGAGTGGAAATTCTTTATGAGAATAAGAAACTGCCTTTCTTTTACATCTCTGACAAAATGGTTCATCAAGCGTCTCTCTGCATTTTGAACATCGATAATTAACTATCGTTTTAATTTCACATCTTTGACATTTAATCCCAATTGAGGGCTGATTACATTGAGGACAAAATCTGTTGTAAATACTAGTAAAGAAATGCTCATTTTTTGAGGCTTTCAACAAGTCCCTTGTCGGTCCTCCCTTGTCATTAATTGGAAATAGTACGTGTGTTGGAGGTTTCATTTGTCTTGGAGCAGCTTTTTCAGGTCTTCCAATTCTTACTCCAATTGATGTTGAAAATTTGTTTTTGATGATTATTCCAGAATTTTTTGTAATTATTTGAGGTACAGACAAGTCATCAAAAATAATTTTTTTCTCAAAAATTAATTTCTTGAAAATCTTTGCCTCAATATCAGAAAGAATTATTTGATTTTCAAGAATCTGGTGTGGAACTCCTAATTTCTCAAGAATTCGCTTTTGGTCTATTGTGTAAAAAATACAGTCATCACTAATTTTGTTTGGTTTAGTTATTTGTTTGAATTCATCTAAAGTGATTTGATCCCAAAAATATAGAAAATTTGGGTGTAGTGGCAATTGGAATTTTTCAGATAATATTAACATCTCATCCAAGTTGGGAATTTTTTCTAAAAATGTTTCAAGAAATTCTGAGTCATTTGGAATAGAATTAATTTTTAGTTTTAACTCCTCAATCCAAAATTCTTCAACATATCCAGAAGGAACCATTTGTGCATTATTTTCCAAAAAATCCCCAAATGAAATCAGAATATCTCCCAAATGCAATATTTTTTCAATTCTATCTTTGAGTTCTATTCCATGTGAGATATTTTTGATTTTTACAACATCTCCGTTATCTAATCTGACAATGGGGGTGTCAATAGAATCTACAAATGCAACAGTTGCGCCCTTTCCAGGAATGTCTATCTTGATTTGAGTTCCCACAGCTATGGTATGGTCTAAAATTTCTGCGATTACTGGGTGAATTCCAACTGAGGCAAATCCTGTGTTGCATGCACGGCCATATCTGAGCCTAAAACCGCCCAATCTATTAGGCATAGATAGGACAGATCTTCCCGTGATTACCTCCCTCATTCTTTTTGCTGCAGCATCTTCTTGGTTGTCACCAGTTTGGACCGCTCCTTTAAGATCACCAAGCCATTCCCAACCGTCTAAATTGTATAGTTCAATTCTTTTGAGTAGTTTTTTTGATCTACCAATCAAACCATCATTTAGAACTCGTAAGGCACCACCTCTAACTCTGTCAGTTTTGATTCGTTTCATTGATTTGTGATTGACTACTTCGAAGGGGTCTGTATCTACACCATCTAATTCAACAGGAATGTTGGAAATTACATGTTCAATATCTTCATCTAAAATATGAAATTGAAAACTGCCTGCTTCTCGTTCATAGATTCTTAATTCCTCAATAAATCTGCCTGTTTCATCATCAAATGAATTTGCTTGATATTTTGCAAGACCTACTGCTTTTCTAACATGATCGGCAATTAACATGGTCACAGCTGACTCTGTTCCGCCTGCCGAACGCATTGGACCAGCAATTGAAACAGAAAGATAGTCAGTGCCGTCTTTATTTTTTTTAATTTTTACTTCACTAATTCCCTGAAGAGGTGCAATAGTTACTCCTTCTGTAACTATTGCCAAACCAACACGTACTGCCATGTCAAGCTTTTCTTCTAATGTGGAATCTGGTAATGAATAATTTCCTAAGGCAATTTCCTTGGCTAAAATTAGTGCTGATAGTTCTTTTCCATTTGTTTTTAGTAGTTCTCTGAGAGGTTCAGCAATATCAATTTCGTGCATTTTTGCAACCCTATCAGGAAGATCAAATGCGATTTTCGGCTCAATAATTCCTGATGAGTCGTATAAACTAGCCTTTGCAGATGCAGCATGCTCAAATATCGTATAAGTGTCCGTTGATAGTTTTGAGTAGTATCCTAAGTAGAAATCAGGCATAGGAACACCTTGAATACGGATTAATGCGTCATTTTCAGACATTTTTGTATTATTTTTTATTGATTATCTTAGTTATTTCTTCTAATTTCTTAAGACTACCGCCTTTTTCAAGAAAAGTACCAATAACCAATGCGTTAGCACCTGCATCAACAAGACTTTTTGCAGTTTTTTCATCCTTTATACCACCACCAACAATCAAAAATCCATCAAATACTTGTTTGACCGTTTTTACCATTTCAGGTGTCACTGAAGATTTGGCACCAGAGCCAGCCTCCAAGTAGACAAACCTCATTCCTAAGAACTTGGCAGCAAGTGCATATGCTGCTGCAATTTTTGGTTTTTCAAATGGAATTCCTCTTGCAGAACCAACAAACCAAGCTGATGTTCCATCACCAATTACCAAATATGCTGTAGGTAATGGTTCAAGACCAAATTTTAGTACTGATGGAGCACCTAATGCCTGTGCTTGGGTAATGAAGTAGGGATTTTCAGAGTTCATTAGTGAACTAAATAAAATCCCATCAGCGTCAGGTACAACACCTGTAACATTTCCAGGAAATAGAATAATGGGAATATTGATCTCTTTTTTTATGCTTTTAACAACTTGAGACATTTCTATCTGATCATTTGCTGATGAGCCTCCAACGAGAATGGCAGAGGCACCAATTTTTTCGACTTCTCTTGCAAGTTTCTTTGATGATTCCAAATTGGAGACTTCAGAATCTATTAGAACAAATAGTAAAGCCTTTTTTTTATTTAATTCTGATTGAAGAAATTTTTCAACTTTGATTTTAGCCATAAAACCACTTACACCATGGCTCTTTAAAGTTTAATTAAAATGCCGTTATACAATATTGTATAGCTATGGAAGAGTTTGATAAATCCAATTTTAACAATATTTTACGTAAAATTATAAAAAAATCTTTGTTTACAGAGAGACAAATTGAAATTATTTTAAATCAGAAAAGTTTGTTGGAATCAAAATTTTCTATTAGTAAAGGAGCCTATTATAGACAAGTTTCCCAATCAAGAGAGAAATTAGTTAGTTTTTACTATACAATTGTGCTTTTGCAGGGTTTAGGCGTAATTTTACCTGATGATATTGATGTGATTTCAAAGGTGTCTGAACAAATTCGTGTGATAAATGAGAGTGATATCTTCCCTGAGAGGGAAGAAGATGTGATTTCTGTGATTGATAGACTAGTTAGACAGGCATGCTCCATGTGATATGCGATTATGTGGACTCGGATATTCTTTAATGATGGTATGTGATTGATGTGTGCAATTGTTAATCCAAAGTGTGAAAAATGTTTAGTCAATCACAATAAATCACGTTTTATTCGTAAATTCTGTGATGTTAGTAGAAATTCCTGATCCTAGTATCATTCTTAGTGTGATATTTGCTTTTGTGGTTGGAATTGTAGGATTGTTTGTTTATCAAAGAGTTAGACCATACATCAAACTAAATGAAAAAGCCGATGTTTCACAGTTAGAGCGTTTAGAATATTATGAAAGACAATTAATTGATATGAAAATTAGGCTAGATGCATTGGAGATACAAGGTATTGAAGAGAAACATGAAGATCCTAATACAGAATTGAAAGATTTCATAGCAAAATTGGTTGAAAAACAAGAAAAAATTGATGAAGATAATGTCCCATTAGTTCAGAAAGTAGAGCATAGTTTAGAAAATAATGATTTACCAACAAACTTTTCAAAAATTGACTACAATAATCCCACTGATTACGTGTTGCATTTAATCACAGACAAAGCTATGACATCACGTGACATTCAAGTCACATTAAAGAAGAGTAGAGAGCACACTTCAAGATTATTGAAGAAATTATTTGATGATGGATTGGTCCAAAGAAATGAAAATTCAAAACCATATACATATTCCATAACAGAAAAAGGAACTGCAAAAATCAATCATCAACCACTAGTTCAATAGAACCATTCAAATTTTCAAATGTTAGGTTTTAGAAAAATTTGATATTTTTCATTCAAATTGATATATAATTATTAATTTAATAATATAATAAAATAATTAATTTATTAAATTATAATAACATTAGTGGATTTTCTGACCTAGTTTAATGGATTGGTAAATCCATTCTCTGCCATTTTTTACTCTGTCGACTTTGCCTTTATTTGAAAATCTGGACAAGTATGTAGAGATTATACTTAGTTTTATGGGTTCATTGAACTCATCTTCATATTTTTCAAGGATTTCTGTAGAGTTGAATTTGCCCATTGGGTAGTACTTGTCCACTATATGCCATATTTTTGCCCCTACTGAATCAATAGAGGTTGTTTCACTTTCTTCTTCAATATTCATTAAATCCATCATTTCGAAAATTTTCAATACTTTTTCTCTGGTAACATTGCCTTCTAATTTAATATCATATCTGGCTCCATCTGCATCTTCCATATCTATCCTTATTCGTTTTTTAGGCATGGGATCTATCAGATCTTACTTTAACAGTTCAAATGATCCGAGAAATTTTGTTAACATAGAGAGTTGTTAATGTTGACTGCCTAGGCCACGCCTGGGGTTTAACATCAAGTTAACAACTCAAACATTATGTTATGAAAAAAATCAGTTTATTTGACGCCTGGAGTGGAAATAAAGGGGTGATTTTCAGGTTATTAACATGTTAATAAGAAATTTGACGCCTGGAGTGGAAATAAAGGGGTCAAATTTGGGTTTATTTGGATAAATTTTAACACCACATTAACAACTTGTTAATTTTCCCACACACCAATATTTCCACTCTTCTTTCTTTCTAATTTTTTTTTTTGAGAAAAACTAACTAAAAATAATTAATTACAAACTAAACTAGAATTACTTTAGTATTCTTTAGAATCAAAATACAATTGTAATTAATGATGTTGATAGGAAATGATGGTGTGTGAGTATGTCCGATCCTATTGATAGATTATTAGATGCAGCAGAACAAGGAAAGTCAATTATTAAAAACCGAGATATTCTTCATTTTTCATATATTCCAAATCAAATTCAACATAGAAAATCAGAACAAGAACAAGTTACACAATCACTTTTACCAATTCTAAAACAATCTAGACCTTCTAATCTTCTTGTATATGGAAAGCCTGGTACTGGCAAAACTCTAGTTGTAAAAAAGGTAATTTCTAAAATTCAAGAGAGGGTTGAAAAATCTAATTTCCCCATTAAATTAGTATATTCAAACTCTAAAGAAGAGACCACTCTTTATGGCCTATTAGTAAGCCTAGGGCGTCAGATGGGATTATCAGATAAAGAACTTCCAACAACAGGATTGGCAATTAGTGAGATATTCAAAAGACTACTTAACCGTATAATTGAAGATAAAACTAATGCAATTTTTGTAATAGATGAGATAGATTATCTAGCACAACTAGTCTCAAAAACAGGCAAAGACATTCTTTACCAATTAACCCGAGCAAATGAGAGATTAGATAGCGGAAGTTTGACGTTGGTAGGAATCTCAAATGACCTGACCTTTAAAGAGAAACTAGACCCTCGTGTAATTAGTAGCCTAGGAGAGGAAGAAATTGTATTTCCCAACTATGATGTAGAACAAATTAAAAAAATCATTGAAGAACGAATCAAAGAGGCATTTATTGAGAATTCTGTAGATGAACCCGCTGTCAATCTGTGTGCAGCTATGGCTGGAGGAGAACATGGGGATGCAAGAAGAGCTATTGATTTAATCCGTGTGGCAGGTGAGATTGCAGAAAGAAATCAGGCTGATAAAGTTACATCTGACCATGTCAGAGAAGCATCTCAGAAAATAGAGGAAAATAAAGAGGAAACATCTCTAAAATCATTCCCATTACATGAAAAATTGGTCTTAATTGCTATAATGAAGGCAAACGGCTCATCTACAGGTGAGATTTACGCATCATACAAAGCACTATGCAAATCAGTTGGTAGAGATGAACTAACTCAGAGAAGAATCACACAAATGCTCAGTGAAATAGAGTTATCAGGAATTATTTCAGGAAGATTAGTCCATCAGGGAACTCATGGAAGAACAAAAAAATACAAACTAACAATTTCTTCAGACTTGATTAAAAAAACATTCAAAGATGATTTAACTTTGCAAGATATTATCTGAATTTGAATTATAATTTTCATGAAAGACTTGAAAGGTCTTTAGATTAACCAACAAAGCAATTCCTGGATTTGGAGTCATTCCAACACTTGCTTGAAATGGAGTTTGTTTTTGCCAGGAACCTGAATTAACCAACAAGATTCCACGATACATATCTAGTTGCGCCTTGTGAACATGACCTACATGAAAAATATCGGGAATCTCATCAATTACCATCAAGTCATGCATCTCAGGTGCAATTGGGGTCTGACTACCATAAACTGGACTAAGATGTCTGGCCTTTAGTAGATGTTTCATTACGTCAGTTGGTTTGTCATAACTAAGTCCTGGTGTAGTTTTTACAATATCATCTATACTCTGACCATGAAACATTAGCACTTTTACTCCATTTAGAGAAACCAAAGATGGATTACCAACCATAATGACATTTTCTTTTTCCCAAATACTGGAATTGTATTTTTTTGGAATTGCAGGTTGAGGAAGAGCTCTTCTTCCAGGATCGTGATTTCCAGGCATTATGATAATTTTGACATTTTTAGGTATTTTTGCAATCAATTTCTCTACTTTACTTAATTGCTCTTCTATGGTCTGGCAGACTAACTCTTTGTCTTGATTTGGATAAATCCCTACACCATCAACCAAGTCACCTGCAATCAAGACAAATCTGATTTTTTTAGCTACAGGATCAGAACTTGAAATCCATTCAAAAAATTCCGATAACTCTTTTTCCATGAAATATTTACTTCCAATATGCAAATCTGAAAGAAAAACAGCATATACTTCAGATTCTGACTTGTTTGTAGCCTGATCAGGGACATCAGGCATGATCAAATCTTTAATCATAAAACCTGAATTCTTACCCATAACAACTTTGGCCATCACAAATTGGTCAATTAACAGGGTTTCTGCAACCTTTTTTAATTCCTCATCAAAAATAATGCCCTCTAGAACTCCCGAAGGGTCCTCCAATACAACTTTGGCAATATTTCTTTCAGAAGATTTGGATGTTACCAAACCACAAACATAGACATCATCATCAGATTTGGCAGTCTTTACCACAGATAATGACTTGAGGAATCGTGATTCTGGTCTTTCTGATATGATGTGTTTTAATTTGTTGAAACGACTAGAAAATAATGCATTATACCCCTTTACTCCTTCACCGGTTGTAATTTTTCCAGTGGGATCTGAGAGAACTTTGACTTCATTTTGAAGCGAATCATCATCTTTGATTCCCAAATAACTCTCTACATCATCCTGATTAATTTGAAATAATTTTTGTCTGGTTTTTTCTCTAACAATTTCTTTGATAATTTTTTCTAATTTTTTTACATCAATTCCTTCAAGAATTTTATAGGCATTTGGATGAATTTGAAATCCTTTGTTTAGTGCATAATTTAAAACAAAATAGACTTCCTTATTCATATGAAATAATACAATTTGGTTTAATTAAATCTGCCCAACCCTCAAATATTGAAAATACTAGATAATTTCATGAAGAAAGAAAGAATAATCATGTTTTTTATTTTTATGGGAATTTTTGCAGGTGTTTATCAAGCAGGTTCAATGTCAAATGTATCTCAAGAAGAATCAGATCTTTTCATGAAAGAATTTGAAGAATTGGTTTTAGACATTGATGCATTTGGAATATTTACACATAACACTACAATTGCATTACCAATGTTTATTCCAGGATTTGGAATGGTTTGGGGTTTATTCTCATCTTGGTCCACTGGATTTGCATTTGCTGCAATCACAGTCTCAAATCCGATTGTTGAGAACATTCCTCCACTTTCAATTTTATTTCTATCACCATTTGGACTAATGGAGATAACTGCATATTCAATTGGAATTTCAAGAAGTTTTCTAATTATGCGTACTATACTTAAAAAAACTAGTATTATTCCACAACTCAAACCCACTGCAATTGAAATAGGAATAGTAATTGTATTGTTGCTTGCTGGTGGTTACTTGGAATATTATATGATTGAAATTGCACAAGAACAAGCAAAGTCACTTTTGTGACTGAGGTTGTTCCCATTGCCATCTATAATTCATGTAAGAGTCTAGGATAGTTTGATCAAAGACCATCACAGACAAGTCTGAAAATTCCTTTCCCTCCAAATCTTTAACAACACCTTGAAAATGAGTTTCATCTTCAGTTGTAATTGCTTCAAAAACATGAACTTTGAGTTTTGTTGTGTCAAAACCATTTTCAAATAGATACTTTGCAATTTCTGATGGCATAAAGTGCTTGTCAGGTTGCTTTGGCCAAGGTCTTGGTACTAGAACCACACTAAATCCATCAATCAATGCTTTTTGTAATTCTAATTTTTTATCTTCAATAGGAGTTGTTACATGCATTGTAATTACTTTGGAT
>VMBT01000296.1_pt1 | contig 33551 bp, 30 predicted proteins | sample 4404301 | NCBI WGS metagenome assembly VMBT01 (sample SAMN12238535, study PRJNA552566) | marine metagenome | isolation source: Coastal seawater | place: USA: coastal Georgia, Sapelo Island | collected 2008-08/2009-08
TGTATCGGCTTGAACTCTGATCAAGATTGATGGAGATGCGCTCAGATTGGTAGCAACAGCTACAGAATGAATCTGTGAAACAGGAAGGAGGAAGTCAATGATCGATACCACCCCCTCTGCTCGTTTGAATGAGCCGCACTATGTCGCTTGGGTGCGAGAGCGCCAGCGTGCTGCCCGTCGGCTGAGCGGCTGGCTGTCTCAGCGCCGGGCCAAGCCCGACCTGGACCATGAGGAGCGGGTCGACGCTCAGACCTTGGTTTGGGCCCAGCGCCATGCCCATGAGCAACGGCTGCATGACAGCGCCATCGAGCAGCTGCGTCACAGCTGACTCGCCAGCAAAAAGCCCCGGCCGAAGCCGGGGCTGCCATGAACGAGACCCTGATCAGGCGTCGTAGTACATGGTGAATTCGTGGGGGTGGGGCCGCTGGCGCAGCTGCTGCACCTCCTCGTACTTCAGGGCGATCCAGTTGTCGATGAAGTCTTCGGTGAAGACGCCACCGGCCAACAGGTATTCGTGATCAGCCTTGAGGGCTTCCAGTGAGCCGTTGAGGGACGCGGGAACGGTCGAGATCTTCGCCAGCTCCTCGGCGGGCAGTTCGAACAGGTCGACGTCGGTGCCATTGCCCGGATCGATCTGGTTCTTGATGCCGTCGATGCCGGCCATGAGCATGGCGGCAAAGCCCAGATAGGGGTTTGCCAGAGCGTCGCCTGAGCGGAATTCCAGGCGCTTGGCCTTGGGATTCATGCCGGTCAGCGGGATGCGGACGGCGGCGGAACGGTTGCCCTGGGAGTACACCAGGTTCACCGGTGCTTCAAAGCCGGGCACCAGGCGCTTGTAGCTGTTGGTGGTGGGGTTGGTGAAGGCCAGGAAGCTGGGGGCGTGCTTCAGCAGGCCGCCGATGTACCAACGGGCGGTCTGGGACAGGTTGGCGTAGGTGCCGTCGCCCCACATCAGGGTGTCGCCGTTCTTCCAGATGCTCTGGTGAACGTGCATGCCGCTGCCGTTGTCGGCAAAGATCGGCTTGGGCATGAACGTGGCGGTCTTGCCGTACTTCTTGGCAACGTTGCGCACGACGTACTTGTAGATCATCACGTTGTCCGCCGCGGTGATCAGCTCGGCGAACTTCATGCCCAGCTCATGCTGGGAGGTGGCGACCTCGTGGTGGTGCTTCTCGATGGGCACACCCAGGGAGCCCATGGTGAGGAGCATCTCGGTCCTCATGTCCTGAAGGGTGTCGTTCGGGGCGACGGGGAAGTAGCCCTCCTTCAGTTGAATCTTGTTGGCGAGGTTGCCGCCTTCTTCAACGCGATCGGTATTCCAGGGGTTTTCGATCGAGTCGACGCTGTAGAAGCTCGAGCCATTGGCGCTCTTGTAGCGAACGTCGTCGAAGACGAAGAACTCGGGCTCGGGTCCGAAGTAGGCCGTATCGGCCAGGCCGGTGGAGCCGAGATAGTCCAGGGCCTTCTGGGCCAGGGCACGGGGGCAGCGGGAGTAAGGCTTGCCACTACGGGGCTCCTGAATGGAGCAAATCAGGCTGAGGGTTTTGTGGCCGTAGAAGGGGTCGATCCAGGCGGTGTTCGGGTCGGGCACCATGGCCATGTCCGACTCGTTGATGGCCTTCCAGCCGCGGATGGAGGAGCCGTCAAAGGCAACGCCCTCGGTGAAGGCTTCCTCTTCAACCAGATCAGGGGTGACGGTGAGGTGCTGCCACTTGCCGTGGAGGTCAATGAACTTGAGGTCAATCAGTTCAATGCCTTCGTCCTTGATCTGACGGAGGACGTCCTGGGCGGTCTTGGCCATGACGCGTTGAGAATGGCTTGGTGGGTGCCGGCCTGTACCGGACGGCTCAGACCGTAGTGATCGGCGTTGACCCCGCTTTGTATCGCCCGTAACCAAATAGAGGACTGATGGGCCTGTTTTGGACTCCTCCGCTGGTTTGAGTAACCGTTTCTGTCAACTTCTTCAAAACCTCGATCCAGCAAGGGATCTGGACGTTTGCCGGTGCTACGGTCCAACGCAGGTGCGTCGATCTCACACCCCCAATGCGTGATGCCATCACCGGTCTGATCGGCCGTTACGACCAGCTCGGCCGTTATCTCGACGGCTCGGCCATTGACCGAATCGCCACCTATTTCTCTGAATCGTCGTTGCGTCTCGCTGCGGTTGAGCTGATCAACTGCGAAGCCGCTGAAATCGTCCGCGAGGCCAGCCAGCGCCTCTGGCAGTCGGATCCCGAGCTGTTGCTACCCGGCGGCAACGCCTACACCACGCGCCGCTGGGCTGCCTGCCTGCGGGACATGGATTACTTCCTTCGCTACGCCAGCTACGCCTTGGTGGCTGACGACAGCACAATCCTGAACGAGCGGGTCCTGAACGGCCTCGATGACACCTATAAGAGCCTCGGTGTCCCCACTGGTCCCACCGTTCGCAGCATCGCCCTGATGGCCGATGTGATTAGCGAGAAATTGCTCGATTCCGGTGCCGCTAATGCGGAGCTCATCAACAGTGTTGTGCGTGCTCCTTTTGAGCACCTTTGCCGCGGCTTGGCTGATACCAACGTGCGCGCCCGCTGATTCGCTCGCACCTGCGACTGCGTAGTCTCAACCCATCCAGCCCCCTCCCAGGCCTTGGCTTCCATCTCATCAACCGTGTCAGATCGACATCGGCTGTCGCTTGCTCCGATCGATACTCCGGAGCGCTTGCTGCTGGGACCTGGCCCCTCCAATGCCCACCCGACGGTTCTTGAGGCCCTCAGCCGCTCGCCGATCGGCCATTTGGACCCCCTGTATGTCGCCCTGATGGGCGAAGTGCAGGAGCTCCTCCGCTACGTCTGGCAAACCGATAACCGCCTGACCCTGCCGATGAGTGGCACGGGATCGGCGGCCATGGAAGCCACGATCGCCAACATCGTTGAGCCTGGCGACACCGTCCTCGTGGCGGTTAAGGGCTACTTCGGTTTGCGTCTTCAGGACATGGCGGGCCGTTACCGCGCCAATGTCCAGACCATTGAGAAGCCCTGGGGCGAAGCCTTCAGTCTTGATGAGATCGAAGCGGGCTTGAAGCAGCACAAGCCCAAGGTCCTGGCGATGGTCCATGCCGAGACCTCAACGGGTGTCTGCCAGCCCATGGAGGGCATCGGTGACCTCTGCCGTCAGCACGACTGTCTCCTGCTGCTGGACACGGTGACCTCTTTAGGTGCAGTGCCCCTGTATCTCGATGAATGGAAGGTTGATCTGGCCTACAGCTGCAGCCAAAAGGGCCTGAGCTGCCCTCCCGGCCTCGGTCCCTTCTCGATGGGTCCCCGCGCCGAGGAGAAGCTGGCTGCCCGCAGCGGCAAGGTGCCCAACTGGTACCTCGACGTCAGCTTGCTGAATCAGTACTGGGGCAGTGACCGGGTGTATCACCACACCGCACCGGTCAACATGAACTTCGGCATGCGCGAGGCCCTGCGCCTGATCGCAGAAGAAGGTCTTGCGAACGTCTGGGCGCGCCACCGCCGCAATGCTGAGCGCCTTTGGTCAGGTCTTGAGAGGCTTGGGCTTGAACCCCACGTTCCCCTGGAGCTGCGTCTCCCCACCTTGACCACTGTTCGCATTCCAGAAGGTGTCGATGGCAAGGCCTTCACGACTCACCTGCTGAACAAGCACGGCATTGAAGTGGGCGGAGGCCTGGGTGCCCTCGCAGGCAAGGTCTGGCGCATCGGGCTGATGGGCTACAACAGCCGCGAAGAGAACGTGGATCTCCTGCTCAACCTGCTTGAGCAAGAGCTTCCGGCCTTCCGCTCTTCTGCGCCTGCCGCTGCTGCCGCCGCTGCTTGAACCAGGCCTCGAGCCTGCTCTTGCATTCCAGCTCCAGCACTCCGCCCATCACTGTCATGTGGTGATGGGCGCTCGGATCCGTCGCCAAGTTCAGACAGCCGCCGAGAGCACCGCGCTTGGGGTCATGGGCCCCAAAGATCACCTGTCCCATGCGCGCTTGCACCAGGGCGCCTGCACACATTGGGCAGGGCTCCAGCGTCACGATCAGGCTGCAGTCGTTAAAGCGCCAGTCGCCCCTCAGGCGTGCGGCTTGCTCCAAGGCCATTAACTCCGCATGCCCCAGGGGCCTTTGCTCCCGTTGCCTGCGGTTGACCCCCCAGCCCAGGGCCCGTCCATGGCCATCCAGCACGACGGCCGCCACAGGGATTTCACCCTTCTCTCCAACGGCCTCTGCCCGGCGCAGCAGCCGCCTCATCCAGAGTTCATGGCGCTGAGCTTCGTTCAACCCCGAGGTCGATTCGCAGGCTTCTTCAACCATGCCAGCACGGCGGGTCCGATGACACGGGACAATGGGCGCTGAACGCTCAGGGCCATTGGCTCAAGCCCAACCGAGCCAGCCGCAGCGCAGCGTTGCCTGCTTCCCGGATCCCCTGCGGGAGGATCCCGCGTTGGAAGCCTTCTTGAGCTCGGCCAGCACGCGTCTCTGCCAGTGGTGGTCCAGTGCCGCTGAGCGCTCGCCCTTGCCCCTGCTGAGCGTTCTTCCCGAGCCGGCTCCACTGCAACAGGGCCTGTCTGCTGAGGCGTTGCTTGAGGATCTGCAGCTGGTGATGGATGGGGCCTACAACCCCGTCCACCCCGGTGCGATGGCCCACTTGGATCCCCCACCGCTCACCGCATCGGTGGCGGCTGATCTCGTCTGCGCCGGCCTCAACAACAATTTGTTGGCCGAGGAGCTCTCGCCAAGCCTGTCGCGGCTCGAGCGCAGCTTGACCCACTGGATGGCTGAACAACTGGGCCTCGGAGAGACGGCCGGTGGTGTCGCAGCCAGTGGCGGCAGCCTCAGCAATCTGATGGCCTTGGTCGTGGCTCGCCATCAGCTCGCCCATGGCGAGACCTCCGACTTGACGGTGTTCTGCAGCGCAGATGCCCACGTCTCCATCGGCAAGGCCCTGATGGTGATGGGCTTACCGAAGCAGAGTCTCCAGACCATCCAGACGGACGGCGCCGGCTGTCTCTGCCCCACGGCTCTTGCCGCTGCGTTGCAGTCGGCCGAGCAAGAGGGACGTCCTGTCCTTGCCGTTGTGGCCACCGCCGGAACCACGGTGCGGGGTGCCGTCGATCCCCTGGCGGCCATTTCTGATCTGTGCCACCGCCACGGGGTCTGGCTGCACGTGGACGGCGCGATTGGTGCGGTGTTTGGCCTCAGCCAACGGCACAAACACCTGGTCCCCGATCTGGACCGGGCCGACTCCCTCACGGTGAATCCCCAGAAGCTCCTGGGCATCACCAAGACCTCCTCCCTGCTGCTGCTGAAACGTCCTGAACTGCTGGCCTCCTGCTTTGGCACTGGCCTGCCCTACATGGAGCCCAGTTGGCTGGATGCCCATGGCGGTGAATGCGGCCTTCAGGGAACGCGGCCGGCCGAGATCCTCAAGCTCTGGCTGGGACTGCGCCAATTGGGTTTGGATGGAATCGATGCGTTGCTCCAGGGGGCCCTCCAACGGCGCGCTGCGCTGGAGCAGCACCTCTGCGGGCTGCCCTTGCAGATCCGCAGCGGCCCATTGCATCTGTTGGCCTTCACCCCGAGTGCGATGGGGGCCAGCGAATCGGAGCGATGGTCGAGCCAGACCCGGCAGCAGTTGCTCGAACAGCAGTTGATGCTCTCCCGTCCCTTCTATGCGGGGAGGCATCACCTCAAGGCCGTACTCGGCAATCCCCACACCCGATCCACTGACCTGGCTGCCGTGGCCTCGGTCGTTCAGCGGTCGTTGACTTGCGTTTGAGATGAATCAACCGAACCCCCAAGGCCGCTGGGTCGCCATCGTGACCGGTGCCATCTCGATTCTGATCGCGGTGGCCTATCTGGCCTTCATCACCGTCCTGGATGCCCGTGGACCGATGCAGCCACCGCCGCCGGAGGCCTTCAGCGACGCTCGGGCCGTGGCGGCAGTTGCCCCTGCTTCCCCTGACGCTGCAGCGGTTCCACCACACGCTTCATCGCTGCCGACAGAAATGCATTGAGGGCGGATTCACGGCGGTTCAGGTCGTACTGACGCTGCACGACGTCCTGGATTCCGCCATCCCCCCAATCCTGATCCTGCTGGAAGTAGGTGATGAAACTGCGTCCGGCGATTCGAGTCAGCCAGCCTGCACCCACCGCCTGCACGGCACGGCTCAGCAGCAGCGCCGGAAGGTTCAGGCTGAGCGCGGCCCCGACCAGGCTGATGCCGCCCTTGATCAAGCCCAAGCTGGCCAGGGTTCGTCCCACGGAAACAGCCAGTTCCTGGGCCGAGGTTTTCGACAGGCTGACCCCATAGACGCGGCCGATTTCCATCACCATCTGGGCATTGACGGCGGCGGCCCCGAGCAAATCGATGCCCGGAAGCGGAGTGGCCGCGAGCACCCCGGCGCTGATCCAGCTGTAGCGATCGACGATCGACTCCGCATCCTGTTGCCGCTGCTCCCCCAGCAGACGGCGTCCCGCGTCGCTGAGCCTGCTGCTCTGCATCAGGATGTTGTCGGCAATCAGCTCCTCCCCGTCGCTGTGCAAGACCTGCGCGATCCTCCGCAGGAGCCGATCGATCTCCGGTGCTGGTTGCAGCGGTTGACCACCCGGCATCGGAACCGATTGGGGTGATGCACTGGCCGTCAGCACGTCCTCCAGTGCAATGCGGCCCTGGGTTCTGCGTCGAAGCAGCTCGAGGAGGCGTTTCTCTTCTTCTTCACCCCGCAGATCGCACTTGTTGAGGACCAGCAGCAGCCGTTTGCCCAAGCTGGCGAGCGCCGCAAACACCTCGAGCTCAGCGGCCCGCAGATCCCCATCGACAACAAGCAGTAGGAGATCGGCATTCGAGGCCTGATCGCGGGCAATCTGCTCGCGCTTCTGCCCCTCGATGCCCGCTTCCAAAATCCCCGGCGTGTCAACCAGTCGGATGCCTCGCTGCAGGTTTCGCAGGCGGAGGCGATAGCTCGTGGTTGTCGTCGTTGAACCCATGGCTGCTCCGACCTCGCCCACGACGTCGCGCAGCAGCGCCCGGATTAGGGATGTTTTCCCGGCGGAGCCGGTGCCAAACACCACGATCACTAAATCGCCGCGTTCCAGCTCTGCTGCAACCCTCTCTCGTTCTTGCCTGAGGGCCTCACGTTGGACCTCGTCCCGGATGCCCTGCAGGAGCGTCTCGATCCCTGCAAGGTTCTTTTGAGCTGCTTCCTTGCGGTTGACGGGAGCCTCAATCGGCGCACTGGTGCGCGAACCGGGCTCTTGAAAGACCTTCCAGCCTGAGCGCCGGATGCTGTTGAACCAGGGCCAAGCAAAGCGAGCGATCAGCAGTGCTGCCCCGCCGAAGAGCAGCAGGCTGAAGGGGCCAACAAGCCAGCTCGGAAGCAGGTAGCTCAGCTGCCAGAGCAGGTTGTTGACGGCCTGGAGCACGGCGGTGACGACCACCAAGACCCCGAGGGCCAGACCAAGCCAAAGCCAGATTCGACCAGGAGGTTTCACGCCAGCATCCCTTGTTGGAGGTCAAGGGCTCCTTGACCACGCGCTCCGATGATCCCCTTGATTAGTGCCTGCGCCAAGCGGGAAAGAGCGAGAGCGCTAGGCAAAGAACCGCGAGGTTGATGGCGACATCCGCGAGGTTGAAGATCGGGAAGGAGATCGGCACAAACTCCAGGAAGTCCACCACCCGCCCCAAGCGCCAGCGGTCGATTCCATTGCCAACGGCTCCCCCCAGCAAGAACCCCAGGCCCATGGCCTGCCAGCGATCCAGTGGACCGCTCGTCTGGATCCAGAACACAAGCCCCACGGCGACCGCGAGGCTGACCACTCCCAACAGGTTGGCGTTTCCCTCCAGCATGCTGAAGGCCGCACCGCTGTTGAAGACCAGCTGCAGTTGGAGCAGTCCTGGAAGCAGCGGACGAACGCCCACTCCGGCCAGATGGTCCACGGCCCAGGCCTTGCTGATCTGGTCCATCAGCACAACGGCGATGGCGATCCAGTAGCTCCGCTTCATCAACGGTCCAGCAACAACAGGCGTCGGGTCGGCCAGGCGAGAACGGCCACCGCACAACAGAGGAGCAGTTGGGGGAGCAGCGGCCCAAGGCTGTAGGTCAGCACCAACTGGGGCAGCTGTCCGCCCCAGCGCTGGAACAGCCCGCCGAGCAGGAGGTTGGCCAGGCCGCAACCCTGAAGGATCAACAGCCCCAGGACCGCTGCAGCCACAAGATTCAGCAGGTCATCCATGTCCTGCTGCTGGGCGAGGCGGCCGGTCAGCCAGGCAGCTGGTAGGAACCCAGCCAGATAGCCAAAAGCGGGATCGCTGAGGTAGCTCAACCCGCCGCCACCCTGAAAAACCGGGAGCTGGAAGAGCCCCAGGCTGATGTAGGCCATGCCGGCCAACATGGCCGGACGATGTCCGCAGACCAAGGCCGTAAAGAGCAGGGCTGGCACCTGCAAGGTCATGGGCAGGGGCACGAACGAGACGCCCTGGCTGCCTGGCCAAGGGATCGCGGCCTGAATCAACCCTCCACAGAGGATCAGCAGCAATCCAGCGAGGGCACCACTCCAGTTGGCAAGGGCGCGCACAGTTGGCCTCTCAGTGCGACCATCCTGCAGGAGAGTGGTGGTCTTGCAACGACCGATGTCCCAGGAATCCATCAGCGTTGGCACTCAGGTGCGTCTGCTGGCTCAACCCAGCTATCTCAAGACAGCCGACGCGATGTCGATGCTGCGCCCGCCTGATTTGATCGACGCCGACGAGGTTGGCCAGGTGGTGGCCCTCAAGGCCTTGGATCAAGTCGCCGTCCGTTTCCGTCGCGGCACCTTTTTGCTGGAGCTCAAGCAACTTGAACCGGTTTAAGACCGGTTCAGTGGATGCCCCGTCCAGACCGCCGTTGCTGCCTCAATCGCGTCCTGCGGTCCGCAGAGGCTCAAGGACGGTCCCTGCAGCAGCGCCTGCGCTGCTTGGTGGAGATCGTTCGGCGTCAGCGCTTCAGCTTCGAGAAGACAGCGATCGGCAAAGTCGAAGGGCAGGCCATGGCCGAGGACCAGGGCGTGGCGATCGGCCACTTGGCTGCAGGTTTGGCGCCCTAACGCCTCCTGACCTTTGAATTTCGCCTTGGCCAGCTGGAGTTGTGCATCACTGATGGGCTCCTCGAGCAGGCGCAGCCATTCATTGAGCAGCTCGCGGGTGGCGTCCTCAGCGCGGTCGCTCGAGCTGGAGAGATGGAACACGAAGGGGGCATCCCCGAGGCGCGCGGGGTAGTGCACCCCCACGTCGTAGGCCAGGCCGTGTTCCTCCCGTAGGGCCACAAAGAGGCGGCTGGACATGCCGATGCCCAGGTGGCAATGCAGCAGCCGTAGGGCCAGGGCCTGCTCACTGCCAAGGGGAGCTGTGGTGGTCCCCAGCATCAAGACCAACTGCTCAGTCTCATCGACGTTGCTCGCCAGTGAGACCTGCTTGAGCCCGGAGGCGCCGGCCAGTCGCTTTGGCGCCTGGGTCCTCCAGCTCTGGCCGTCGAGCTGATGCAGCAACAGTTGCTCGGGCTCCGCTGGGATCTGGCCCGCCAGGACCATCACGGCACCCTCTTGCCCGAGCTGGTGGGTCATCTGCTCGAGTTGCGGTCGAGCCAGTGCGCAGAGTTCGGCCTCAACACCCAGGGGGTCGTGGCCGTAGGGCCCTGAGCCGTAGAGCTGCTGACGCAGTTGATCGTGGGCGACCTGGAAGGGGTCCTCCTTCTGCCGCTGCAGGGTTTGCAGATTGAGTTGACGCTCGAGGGTCACCTGGTCCTCGACCAGCCACGGGCTGGTGACCATCTGCAGGACCAGCGGCAGCAAGAGAGCCGCGTCATCACTGGCGCACTTCAGGCTGATCAAGGTGCCGTCTTCGGCGGCCTCACAGCGCAGTCCTGCGCCCCGGCCTTCAACGAGATCAGCCAGGGCGTCGCCACTGAACGGCCCGCAGCCCCGGCTCAGCACCCCCGCGAGCAGTTGGGAAGCCCCCCGCTGGCCAGAGGGGTCGGCGCTGCTTCCGCCGCGGATCCAGAGCTTGGCCGAGAGGATGGCTGGACCTGGACGCTCGATGAGCCAGAGCGGACAGCCTCCGCTGAGCTCACGTTGTTGCACGCCGGCGCTGCTCATGCTGGAACCGCCTCCAACACAAAGGCCTGCTCCGGCTGCAGTTGGGGGACGACGTCCTGCACCAGGCGCTGTCCGTCCCATTCCTCGAGCCAGTCGAGCGGGGCTTGGAGGTTGTGCTTGCGATCCCACAGCGCGCTGTTGCCAACCATCGCGGCGACGGCGCTTGGCGCCTCCAGGCTGAAGCGGTAGCCGTTGCCGACCAATCGCCGGGCGCGCTCCACCTCGGCTTCGCTTGGGATCTCCTGCTGCAGTGCCTTCAGGACGCCATTGATTTCCGCTCGAACACGGCTGAGGTGTTCGGGCTCACAGACCGCCTCAAGCAAGACAAGGCAGCCGGACTCCAAGACGTTGAGATCGAGATCGACGCTTTCCACCAGCCGAAGCTGCTCCCGCAGTCGCTCCACCAGGCGACTGCGCCGTCCCTCCGCCAACAGGGTGGTCAGCAGGTCCCCACCAACCACAGACATTTGGTCAGCTGCACCGGGCAGCGGCCAGGCCATTAAGAGCCTGGCGGCCTCCAGCCGGGGCAGTTCCAGTCGCTCTTCACCGGGCATGAACTGCAGTGGAGCAGGCCTTGCGTCGGCTTCGGAGGGGACCAACTCCGCCAAGGCTGAGCGCTGCAGTTGCTCTTCCAGTTGCAACGCCGCCAGCGGCCCTGCCACCGAAAGGCAACAACGATCGGCGCGGTAATGACGGGCATGGAAGCGCGCCATGGCCTCCGGGGTGTGGCCAAGGAGTGCGTCCCGGTCCCCCAGGATCGCTTTGCCATAGGCGTGATCCAGGCAGCTTTGCTTGAGCAGCTGCTGAAAAGCCACTTCTTCCGGTTGGTCCTCACTCTGGGCGAGTTCCTCGAGCACCACCTGACGCTCCATGTCGAAATCGCTGCGGTCCAAGCGCGGTTGAAGCACCAGATCAGTGAGCAGCTCCAGTGCTTCAGCGCAGGCTTCGGGCGGAATCAGGACGTGATAGTGCACGTCGTCGAAGCCGGTGGCTGCATTGCTGTTGCCCCCAAGCGCTTCGATGCGCTGGTCAAATTCACCGGCTTGAAGGCTGTGACTTCCTTTGAAGACCATGTGCTCGAGGAAGTGGGCGATCCCCGCCTCCCCGGGGGCCTCCACTCCACTGCCGGAGCGGCACCAAAAGTCAAGGCAGACCACAGGTGCATTCGGCAGATCGAGTTGCACCAGGGACGTTCCGTTGGCGAGCTGACCACGCTGCGGTTCAGGCAGCGGAGCGGTGTTCAGACCTGACAACGGATTGAGAACCTGTGGTTCGCCCCATTCTGCTGGCAGGATCGCCAGGACGGTCGCCGCTTCAGCCCCGATGAGTTCTGCTGCCCTCGGCATTCATCCGCTCGTTGACGCCCTCGCTGAGCGCATCCGTCAGCAGTGGTCCTCCTTGCCGGAGCTGCAGCCACTGGCGGTAGATCCCCAATTGGAGGCCATTAGCGGCAGCCTCGATGGGGAGGACCTCTTCATCCGCAATGAATTGCGCTCCAGCCGCGGTCTGCGCAAGTTGCACCTGGAAACCGCACGGCTTGGAGCCGGCCTGCAGATCCTCCACTGCGTCTTTTTCCCCGACCCCCGCTATGACCTGCCCGTCTTTGGGGCGGACATCGTTGCCGGCCGTGGCGTGGTCTCTGCTGCAATCGTTGATCTCTCGCCCGTGGATGGCGCCCTGCCGCAGGCGGTCCTTCAGCGTCTGGAGGCCCTGCCGAAGCGCGCGTTCAGCCAGGAGCGTGAGCTGCCTGAGTGGGGGACGATCTTTTCTCCCTATGTCCGCTTTGTCCGTCCTGCGGATGCAGCGGAAGAGCAACGCTTTATCGAGCTCGTCAGTGATTTTCTGCGGGTGTTGGGTGAGGCCAGTGCAGAGGCCGTTCCTCAGCCCATCGATCACCCAGATACGGTGAGGCGACATAGCGGCCAGCTCTCGTATTGCCAGCAACAGAAGCGCAACGACAAGACCCGCCGCGTGCTCGAGAAAGCCTTCAATCCCGAGTGGGCCGATCGCTACATCGAGGAGTTGCTCTTCGACGATCCACTGCCCCTGCAGTGATGCTGCAGTGGCTGAAGCGATATCCCTGGCGAAGTGGCGGTGGAGCAGTGGCTCTGCTGCTGCTCGCCGTGGTGATTGGTCGTGCCCTGGACCGGCCCGCGCCGGTGCCTCCGGCCCCGGTTGTTCAACCCAGAATTGAATCCGTTTCGGCCCTGGGTCGACTGGAACCCGCCGGCGACGTCCGCAAGCTGGCCGCTCCCATGGGGTCGATGGGCGGCAGCCCCCGCATCAGCAGCCTTTCGGTCCAAGAAGGTGACCGGGTCAAGCGCGGTCAGATCCTGGCCACCTTTGATAACCGCCCCGGACTCTTGGCTGATCTCGCGGCGATCAATGCCCGTATTGGCACCCTGGATCGCTCGATCGCGATGCAGCGTCGTGAGGTGAGTCGCTACCGCGAAGCCTCCAGGGAAGGTGCCGCCAGCATGGTGCTCCTGGAGGAGAAGCAAGACGAGCTGGTGACCTTCGAAGGACAACGGCGTCAAGCCCTCGCTGAGAAGCGAGGCATTGAAGTGGACCTTAAGGACAGCCAACTCCGCTCACCCATTGATGGGACGGTATTGCGGGTCTATGCCCGTCCTGGGGAGCGTCCTGGTTCGGACGGCATCCTGTCGGTTGGCGCCAGTGACCGCATGGAGGCGATCGCCGAGGTCTACGAAAGCGACATCGGTCGGATTCGCCTGGGCCAGAGTGCTTCGTTGATCAGTGAAAACGGAGGCTTCAGCGGCAAGCTGAAGGCTGAAGTGCTGCGGATTTCTCCGCAGATCCGGCAGCGGGATGTGCTCTCCACCGATCCCACGGGCGATGCGGACGCTCGCATCGTCGAAGTGCGACTCGCCCTGGATCCCGCCGATGCCAAGCGTGTGCAGCAGCTCTCGGGCCTGAAGGTCATCGCGCGCTTTGAGCCGTGAGTCTTCAGCGTTGGTTTGAGGGGATCTGGCAACGCCGGCGCATTCCCCTGGCCCTGCTGCTCTTAACCCGGCAGCCAGTGCGTCTGGCTGTAGCGCTTGCGGGCATCAGTTTCGCCGGGATCCTGATGTTCATGCAGCTGGGCTTCCGTGACGGGCTGTTTGATGCCAGCGTCACGATTCACCGGCTGTTTGACGCCGATCTGGTGCTGATCAGTCCCCGGTCCACCAGTTCGGTGAGCATGGCGGGCTTCCCCAAGCGCCGTTTGGTCCAGACCATGGCGGCCCCAGAGGTGGAGGGGATCACGCCGGTTCACTGGAATTTGTTGCTCTGGCGCAACCCCGAAACGCGGGGCACACGCTCCATCTTGACCCTGGGCTTTGAGCCCAATGATCCCCTCTTCACCGATCCTTCGCTGGCCCCAAAGGCGCGGGCTCTGACTCAAAAGGGGCGGGTTCTTTTTGATGAGCAGTCCCGACCGGAATTTGGACCGGTGGCCGAGTGGTTCCGTGAGGGGCGCACGGTGGAGAGTGAAATTGCCGGCAAGCGCGTCCGCGTGGCTGGTTTGGTGGGCTTGGGAACCTCCTTTGGAGCGGATGGAAATCTGCTGACCAGCTCGGAGACCTTCATCGATCTGCTTCCCAACACCCCGCCCGGGAGCATCGAGGTCGGCTTGGTTCGCCTGAAACCCGGAAGCGATCCCACCGCCGTCGCCCAACGTCTGCAGGCCCAACTGCCCAGCGACGTCAAGGTGCTCACCAAGCAGGGCTTTATTGATTTCGAGCAGAACTACTGGCGCACCAGCACCTCCATCGGCTTCATCTTCACGCTCGGGGCCGCCATGGGATTCGTCGTTGGCTGCGTGATCGTCTATCAGGTGCTCTATTCCGATGTGAGTGACCACCTGCCGGAGTACGCGACCTTGATGGCGATGGGCTACAAGCTGCCCAGCCTGCTTGGGGTCGTTGCCCGCGAAGGACTGCTGCTGGCCGCCTTTGGCTATCTCCCGGCCTATGCCGCAGGCCAGGGCCTCTACCTCATGGTGCGCTCTGCCACCCAACTGCCGGTGTTCATGGACTCCGCCCGCGCCATCACCGTGTTCAGCATGATTTTGGTGATGTGCATGGCTTCAGCAGGGCTGGCCATGCGTCGCTTGGCGGATGCCGATCCTGCGGAGATTTTCTGACCCGATGGCCACCTCCGCTGCAGTTGATCTTCGGGAGCTCTCCCATTTCTATGGATCGGGGACCATGCGCCGCCAGGTCCTCCAGGGCGTCAACCTGACCGTTGCGGCCGGCGAGGTCGTGCTGCTGACGGGACCCTCCGGCTGCGGCAAGACCACCCTGCTGACCCTTGTCGGCGCCCTGCGCTCCGTTCAAGAAGGATCCGTAGAGGTGTTGGGCCAACAGCTGGCCGGAGCCAGTCGCCGCGATCGTCAGCGGCTGCGCCGCTCGATCGGCATGATTTTTCAAGGACACAACCTGCTGCGCTGCCTGACGGCGGAGCAAAACGTCCAGATGGGATCGGACCTGCTGCCTGGCCTGAGCTACCGCGCCCGGCGTGATCAATCCAGGGAGTGGCTTCGGGCCGTGGGCCTCGGGGACGAACTGCATAAGTTGCCCCATGACCTCTCCGGCGGTCAGAAGCAGCGCGTGGCGATTGCCCGTGCCCTCGCCGCCCACCCGCGCTTGCTGCTCGCCGATGAACCCACCGCAGCGTTGGATTCGCAAACGGGTCGTGAGGTGGTGGAACTTTTAAGGCGTTTGGCCCGGGATCAGGGCTGTGCGGTCCTGATGGTCACCCATGATCCGCGGATCTTGGATATCGCTGATCGCCTGGTGCGCATGGAGGATGGCCGTCTGCTGGAGGCAGGAAAGCCCGCGTTATCCGTTCAGCACTGAGGGCGATTCAGTACTGTGGGGACTAACCCGAACTTCACGCCGTTTCGATGGCCAAACGCCGCAACCTCAAGAAGGAAAAGCAAGAGCGCAACCGCGCGTACGCCCGCAAGTTCAAAAAGCGGAAGATGCGTAACGACGGTCGCGGCGAAGGCGCAGGTAATGGCGTGACCGGCACCGCCAACAACGGCGGCGCTGCTGACTGATCAGCTCTCGCAATTTGACTGCTCTGGGATCCTGAGGGATCCCTTTTTTTTGCTCGAATCGTCGACCTGGCCATGTTCCTCAGCGTCGTCATCCCCACCTACAACCGTCTGCCGATTCTCGAGAAGTGCCTGCGTGCCCTCGAGAGCCAGCGACTGGCTGCACCGATCAGCAACTACGAGGTGGTGGTGGTGGATGACGGGTCCACCGACGACACCGTGGCTTGGTTGGGCCGCCATCAGGCCGATCTCCCCCATGTCCGCCTGGTCCAACAGGACCACGGTGGACCGGCTGAGGGGCGCAACCGCGGGGTGGATCACGCCCGTGGTGACGTGATTGTTTTTATTGACAGCGACCTGGTGGTGACGGAGGACTTTCTCCTGAGTCACGCCAGCCAGCTGAACCAGAGCTGGCAGGAGCGGGGCGACCGCCTCTGCTTCACCTATGGAGCGGTGATCAACACCGCCAATTTTGAAGATCCGACCAGCGAACCCCACAAGCTCCGCGATCTTTCCTGGGCCTATTTCGCCACCGGGAATGTCGCGATTGACCGTGAGGTTCTTGAGCGCAGTGGCCTGTTTGACACCCGCTTCCGGCTCTATGGCTGGGAAGACCTGGAGTTGGGCGAGCGGCTGCGGCAGATGGGCGTCGTCCTGGTCCGTTGTCCGGCTGCGGTTGGCTATCACTGGCACCCGCCCCTGAGCTTGGAGCAGGTCCCCCGCCTGATCGCCGTCGAGGGGGAGCGGGCCAAGATGGGTCTGGTCTTCTACAAAAAACACCCCACCCGGCGGGTGCGGTTCATCATTCAATTCACCATCCTCCACAGGGTGCTCTGGGAGCTACTGACCCTGGGTGGTCTCTTGAATGAGCGCAGCCTTCGGCCGCTGCTGGCTTGGCTGATTCGTCAGGGCCAAGCGGCATGGGCCATGGAGCTACTCCGGCTTCCTCTCAATCGCATCGGTGTCAGGGCGCTTTATGCCGAGGCTCGGGCCGCCGGTCTGCGCTGAGCAGAAGGCCCGTTTGGTAGTGTTTCCAGGCACTTTCAAACCGCACACCTGCGCGTTTCGGGTGATCAACCGGTGATTCAGGTTCGTCCTGTTCGGTGGATCCCTGGCAGGTGGAGGCAAACCCGAAACCTCAACACAACATGGCTGTCGTCACTCTCGCCGAAATGATGGAGGCGGGTGCTCACTTTGGGCACCAAACTCGCCGTTGGAACCCCAAGATGTCGCGCTACATCTATTGCGCGCGCAACGGCGTCCACATCATTGACCTCGTGCAAACCGCGGTTTGCATGAACAACGCCTACAAGTGGGTCCGCAGTGCCGCACGCAGCGGCAAGCGCTTCCTGTTTGTGGGAACCAAAAAGCAGGCCTCTGAGGTGATTGCCCTCGAAGCCAGCCGCTGTGGTGCTGCCTACGTGAACCAGCGCTGGCTGGGCGGCATGCTCACCAACTGGACCACGATGCGTGCCCGCATCGACCGCCTGAAGGACCTCGAGCGGATGGAGTCCTCCGGCGCCATCGCCATGCGTCCTAAGAAGGAAGCCGCAGTCCTGCGCCGCGAGCTGGACCGCCTGCAGAAGTACCTGGGTGGTCTCAAGAACATGCGTCGCCTCCCCGACGTGGTGGTCCTGGTGGACCAGCGCCGCGAGACGAACGCCGTGCTCGAAGCCCGCAAGCTGGACATTCCCCTGGTGTCCATGCTCGACACCAACTGCGACCCCGACCTCTGCGACGTGCCCATCCCCTGCAACGACGACGCAGTGCGCTCCGTTCAACTGGTGCTCGGCCGTCTGGCGGATGCCATCAACGAAGGTCGCCATGGCTCCAACGAGCAAGCTGCCTACGACGACGTTCAGGCCTGATTCGTCCCTGACTCCAGTGGTTGATACCAAGAGCTTCCCCCCGGGGAAGCTCTTCGGTGTTGGGCCCCTGTTTTGATTTTTCCCCTCTTCATCACCGCAACGCACCATGGCTGAGATCTCCGCCAAGCTCGTCAAAGAACTGCGCGACATGACCGGCGCAGGGATGATGGACTGCAAGAAGGCCCTCAACGAAACCAAGGGCGACAAGGACAAGGCCGTCGAGTGGCTGCGTCAGAAGGGCATTGCCTCCGCCGAGAAGAAAGCCGGCCGTGCCGCCGCTGAGGGCGCGATCGGTAGCTACATCCACACCGGCGCCCGTGTCGGCGTTCTGGTTGAAGTGAACTGCGAAACCGATTTCGTCGCCCGCGGCGAGATCTTCCAGGAGCTTGTGCGCAACGTGGCCATGCAGGTTGCTGCATGCCCCAACGTTGACTACGTCAAGGTCGAGGACATCCCCGCTGAAGTCGCTGAGCGCGAGAAGCAGATCGAGATGGGCCGCGATGACCTCGCCGGCAAGAAGGAGGAGATGAAGGAGAAGATCGTGGCCGGCCGCATCGGCAAGCGCCTCAAGGAGATGTCCCTCCTCGATCAGGCCTACATCAAGGACAGCGCCCTGACCGTCGACGAACTGGTTAAGCAGGTCTCTGGCAAGGTCGGCGAGAACATCCAGGTGCGCCGCTTCGTTCGCTTCAACCTGGGCGAGGGCATCGAAGTCGAGAAGATGGACTTCGCGGCTGAAGTGGCTGCCATGCAGGCTGCTTGATCGGGATTCGTCCCTTCAGCGCTCTGGTCCCGTGAGTCGTCCTCTGGATCCCAACACACGATCCCTGGACGAGGCCAAGGCACAACTCCTCTCGCTGCTTCAGCAGCAAGAGGAGTTCACTCCGGCCCTCTACCGCGACCTTGCCCTCTACCTTCAGGTTCTGAGGGATGGCCTGTTGCACAGCGTGCAGCAGGCCTGTTTTCATTTGGCGACCCAGGTGGTTCCTGAGCGCTACAACCAGCTGACACCAGAGCGCCGTCAGACGTTTCAGCGGCGTCTCCAAAGTTTGGTGAAACGCTCCTGTTCCCTGCTCACCGTCGAGCAGGTGATGGGTCTGGCCGCCCAGCAGGCCCGCAAGCAACAGCGCCGGCAGCTGCAGGAGCAGCAAAAAATTCTGCAAAGCATGCTGGAGGGCCAAGAGGAAGCCACCCCGAGCTCTCCGCCCGTTGAACGGCCTGCTGAGGCTCCATTGCCCCAGTCGATCAATCTCAGCCTGGATCTCCCCCTGGGGGCCGATCTGTTTGACCGAGGTGTGCCGGGATTGCCAGCATTGAACCAGCGTCCTCGTGTAGCCGAGGAAGACGAGGTTCCGTCTGCCGAGCCAGCTCCGCCTGAGGGGGATTTAGCCCTGCTTCAGTCCCTGTTCTCGATGGCCTCCGAGACCCTGTCAGCACGGTCCTCCGAGTCCGAGACCCCTGAGGTTGAGGAGTCTGGGGACGAGGTGGGCGATTCCGAAGGCCTTCCGTTCGAGAGCTTCGACTCGGACGTCGTCAGTTCGCATCTGCCTCGCGATCCCCTGCTTCAGGTGCGCTGGTGGGCCCATTTCGATCGTGCTCTGCGCCGACGTCTGCGCAACCTCTCCCATGCCATCAATGTGGAGATGATGCGCGTGGGTCTGGCGCAGGGCTTGCTCCCTTTGAATCTCCTGGATGCGGTCTTGGATGGACAGGTCGAGGCCCTGCCTGCGCCAGCCAACGTCCTGCGGATGGCTCTGCCTCTCACCCTGAATCCAGCGGCGCCCTCCCTCGCCCCGACCGAGGTCTTGACCCTGCTGTTGCGTGGTCCGGATCTGGAGTTTGAACAACCCCGTTTGCGCACCTGCCGTCAGCGCTTGGAACAGAGGCGCCGCACATTGCGCACAATGGCCAAGCGGTATCGCACCTGGCAGCGCCGGGTCAGTGCCCTCGAGGCAGAGCAGCAGTGGTTTCAGGACAGCGCCCCCACCCAGAATCCAGCAACGGATCGCAGCTAGCGCTCCAGGCTTGGTTGCGTCCGCTGCAACAGGCGCTCCAGCTCGAGGCTGAGCGTGGTTTTGAGGACCTGCTCGGCCGCAAGGAGCGCTTCAGCAGCTTTCTGCAGCGGGCCCTGGCGGCGCCACCGGAGGAGCTCGATCGCCAGCGCTTCTCTGGCTTGGGGGAGCTGGCCAGTGACTTTGCTCGGTATGGCGAACTGAGCCAGTCCCGCCGCCAGAGCCTGGTGCGCCGCAGCCGCCAGTATCTGTTTGAACTGCAGAAGGTCCTTCAGCCGGTTCAGCCGGTCTCTCCCCCTCGACTGCGCCTGCTCTCCAGTGAGTCCCCAGGCGCTCCCCGTTCCCAGTCGATCCAACCGGATACCCCCTTGAGCGAGGTCCGCGGTGTGGGCCCAAAAAGTGCCACGCGCCTCGCTGCCTTGGATCTTTGGCTTGCCCGAGACCTGGTTCGCTACTACCCCCGCGACTACCTCGACTACGCCAACTTGGTGCGCATCGCCGGCCTCGAGCCCGGCAAGACGGCCACGATCGTCGCCACGGTTCGCCGCAGTCACAGCTTCACCAGCCCGCGCAACCCGAATCTCTCGATCCTCGAGCTGCATTTGGCCGATATCACCGGCCGGATTCGCGTCTCGAAGTTCTTTGCGGGGAAGCGGTTCAGCTCACCGGCTTGGCTTAAGGCCCAACAGCGCAACTATCCCGTCGGGGCCTCTGTTGCCATCAGCGGCTTGGTGAAGGAGACCCCCTACGGACCGGCGTTCCAGGACCCCTTGATGGAGGTCCTGGAGAGTCCCAATGCCTCGGTTCGCAGTGACCAGATTGGCCGCCTGTTGCCTGTCTACGGCCTGACCGAAGGGCTGACGGCCGAACGCCTGCGCAATCTGATCCGTCCCGTGGTGGCGGCTGCAGGCCAATGGGGTGATCCGCTGCCGGCTTCGCTGCAGGCGCGGGAGGGCTTGGTCCCGCTGCCGGAGGCCCTGGTCCAGATCCATGGTCCGACGAGCCAGGCGTCTCTGAGCGAGGCTCGCCACCGTCTGGTCTTTGACGAGTTCCTTCTGCTGCAGCTGGGTTTGCTGCAGCGGCGCCGCCAGCTCACCAGTCGTCCCGCCCCTGCCCTGGCGGTTGAGGGTGACGCATTGCTCCAGGCGTTTTTGCAGCTGCTCCCCTTCCCCCTCACCGGAGCCCAGCAGCGCGTCTTGGCGGAGATCCGGGCTGACCTGCGGCGGGACCAGCCGATGGCCCGTCTGGTGCAGGGGGATGTCGGTAGCGGCAAGACCGTGGTCGCGATCGCTGCTCTGCTGACCGCGATTGATTCCGGCTGCCAGGGGGCCCTGATGGCACCGACGGAGGTGTTGGCTGAACAGCACTACCGCAAGCTTTGCGAGTGGCTGCCCCAACTGCATGTCACCTGCGCCCTACTGACCGGATCGACACCCCTGCGCCGGCGGCGAGAGTTGTTGGCGGACCTGGCCAATGGAACCCTGAAGATGCTGGTGGGGACCCATGCCCTTCTGGAGGATCCCGTTCAGTTCCAGCGCTTGGGTCTGGTGGTCGTCGATGAGCAGCATCGCTTTGGCGTCCACCAGCGCAACCGCCTGCTGGACAAGGGCCTGCAGCCTCACCTGTTGACCATGACGGCGACGCCGATCCCAAGGACCTTGGCCCTCTCCATTCACGGTGATCTGGAGGTCAGCCAAATCGACGAGTTGCCGCCTGGCCGCACCCCCATTCGCACGAGCCTTTTGGCAAGCGCCGATCGCGACGAGGCCTACAGCTTGATTCGAGAGCAGGTGGCCCTCGGCCAGCGGGCCTATGTCGTCCTGCCCCTGGTGGAGGAGTCCGAGAAGTTGGACCTGCGCTCCGCCGTCGATGTGCATCAGCAGCTCAGCGAGCAGGTCTTCCCGAACCTCCAGGTCGGACTGCTGCATGGACGCATGCCCAGTGCTGAGAAGCAGGCGGCAATCACAGCCTTTGCGAGCGGCGAGACCCAGGTGCTGGTCAGTACGACCGTGGTCGAGGTGGGCGTGGATGTGCCCGAGGCCAGCGTGATGGTGATTGACCACGCCGATCGCTTCGGCCTAGCCCAGTTGCACCAGTTGCGCGGACGCGTTGGCCGAGGGGCTGCGGCGTCCTACTGCCTGCTGGTGAACGACAGCCGCAATGCCCTGGCCCGGCAACGCCTGGAGGTGTTGGTTCGCTCCAATGACGGCTTTGAGATCGCGGAAATGGACCTGCGCCTGCGGGGTCCCGGTCAGGTGCTGGGCACGCGTCAGAGTGGCCTGCCAGATTTGGCCCTCGCCAGCCTCACCGACGACGGGGAGGTGCTGGAGCAGGCCCGCCGCGTTGCCCAGGAGATCGTGGCGGAGGATCCTGACCTGGATCAACACCCGGGCCTTGCCAAAGTGCTGAGCGACCAGCGTCATCGGGTCGCCCAAGCTGCCCGCCTGAACTGATGCCCCTGCGGCCCTGGAGTGACATCGTCATCCGCGACTGCGCCGAGTCGCTTGCCCCCTTGCCTGCGGCTCTCTTTCGGATCGAACCCCACCCCTATGTCGCCGTTGGTGCCCCCTATGGCGAGGGTGCCTGTCCCTTTCGCCTCCGCACCGGAGTCATCCAGCGCCTCCTCCAGGCCCAGACGGTTTTAAGCACGGCTGAACCCGGCTACCGCCTGGCGATCTTTGACGCTTGGCGTCCGATTGCTGTCCAGCGCTTCATGGTGGACTACGCCATCGCCCAGGAGTGCAGCACCCGAGGCCTAAACCCCAGCTCGGCCAGCCCAGCCGTGGCGGCTGTCATTGACGAGGTGAGTCGCTTTTGGGCTCCGCCCAGCCTGGATCCTGCGACACCACCTCCCCACAGCACCGGAGCGGCGGTCGACCTCACCCTGCTGGATCGGGCTGGCGAACTCGTCGACATGGGTTCTGACATCGACGCGATCGGTGCTGTATCAGAGCCGCACCACTACCGCGCCGTTGCCGATACGACGCCTGACGGTGTGGAGCGCCAACAGGCCCTCGAATGGGATCGACGGCGCCGACTCCTCGCTGATGCGATGGAATCGCAGGGCTTCGCCCAACACCCCAACGAGTGGTGGCACTTCAGCTACGGCGACCAGCTCTGGGCCTGGCAGCGGAGCCAGAGCGAGGCGATCTATGGCCGTGCGTCAGACGGCTGAGCGGACCAGCTCTTCAACGGACTGGCGGCCGAGCTTGGCGACATAGTCACCGAAGCTGCGGCGGCCACCTGCGGCCTTCCAGCCCTTCAGCAGCGGTTCAATCGTGCTCTCGAGTTTCTCCAGCGGCATCCGCTCGAGGTAGGGCTCGGCCAGACGACTCAAGTTCGGTGTTCCACCAAGCCAGAGTTGGTACTGATTGACGCCATCACCCACCAGGCCCAGTTCAGCCATGTAGGGACGGGCGCATCCATTCGGACAGCCGGTCATGCGCACCAGGATTGATTTCTCAATCTCGAGGCGCCGCAGTTGTGCATCCAGCCGCGCCAGCACATCGGGAAGAATCCGCTCGGCCTCGGTCACCGCTAGCCCGCAGAGGGGGAGCGCAGGACAGGCAATGGCGTGACGCGCCAGTTGGTCCGGTGTTTCGGGCGTCTCAACGCCAAGAGCGGCGAGGGCTTCTTTGACTGCAGCCCGCTGGGCCGTGCCGATGTTGCAGAGCAGCAGATCCTGGTTGGGGGTGAGACGAATCTCCAATTGATAGGTCTCCACCAGCTGGCGAAGGCCCCGCTTGAGATCGCCCGAGAGACGGCCACACAACAGCGGGATGCCGACGAACCACTTGCCGGCGCTGATGCGATGCCAACCCAGATAGTCCTCAAGCTTGGCTTTGGGCTCAAGTCGTAGACCCTTGATCGGGTGCGAGAAGTACTTCGCCTTGAGTTCGTCTTTGAACCAGCGAATGCCTTGATCGTGGATCAGGTACTTGAGCCGTGCGTGACGACGGTTGTTGCGGTCACCGTGGTCCCGTTGCAGGGCCAGGATCGCCTGAACCAGATCAAAAATGTGTTCAGCTGCCACATAGCCGAGGGGATCAGCTGTGCGGGCAAACGTCTCCTCCTTGTTGTGGGTGCGGCCCATGCCACCACCCACATAAACGTTGCAGCCACGGAGTTCGCCGTTGGCATCAGCAAAGGCCACCAGGCCGATGTCCTGGGTCAGCAGATCGACGGAGTTGTCCCCAGGCACCGTCACGGCCACCTTGAACTTCCGGGGTAGGTAGGTGCCGCCGTACAGAGGCTCCTTGGCGTCCCCGCTAAAGACACCCCCTTCCTGTTGCCGCTCGCGTGCCTTCTTCACGGGGCGGCTGGGTTTGATCCGGTAACTCAGATCGCCATCGACCCAGAGGTCCAGGTAGCTGCCCTCAGCGGCCTGCGGGCTGAGGACGTCAGCGATGTCGTTGGCCAATTGGCGGGCCGCTGGATAGCCGCCTTTTTCAAAGGGGGCCGCCGGCGCCATGACGTTGCGGTTGATGTCGCCGCAGGCCGCCAAGGTCGAACCCATCGAGCGAACGATGGTGCCGATCACCTCCTTGAGATGTCCCTTACGGATGCCGTGCATCTGGAAGGCCTGACGGGTGGTAGCCCGCAGCGTTCCATTGCCGAGGCGATCGGCCAGCTCATCCATCGCCAGATACAGGCCGGCCGGGATCCGTCCAGCGGGGCTGCGCAGGCGCAGCATCATCTGCCAGTCCTTGTCTTGACCCTTCTGCCTGTTTTCGCGGTTGTCCTGTTGATAGCTGCCGTGGAATTTCAGCAACTGAACGGCCCCGTCACTGAAGTGACTCAGGTCGTTCTGCAGCTCTGCAGCGAGAGGGTCCTTCAGGTAGTCGCTGTCGGCCTTGAGTTGCTCAAACTTGGTGCGCTCTGCGCCTGTGGCGATGGAAGGGGAAAACGTCCGTTCCTCGGGGCTCTTCTGCTCCACTTGCCCCACGGACTGCCCTTCGGCCACGCTCACGCACCACAAACAGTGATCTTTGAACGTAGCGAAGCGTCGACCAGGCTTGGCTTCGGAGCCGTTTCAATAAGCTGAGCGGCTGCTGAGGCTGCCTGCTCCGTGTCCACCTTTCTGCTTGAGATCGGGACTGAGGAGTTGCCCGCGGATTTTGCGCGCCTGGCGCTGCCGCAGCTGGAGCAGGCGGTGAAGCGTGATCTGAGTGCAGCGCGACTGAGCTACGGCCAGGTTGAGACCACCAGCACTCCCCGTCGCCTGGTGGTCCAGGTGAGTGATCTGTCTGAATCAGCCCCCGATCTGCGCGATGAGCGCAAGGGGCCACCCGCAGCACAGGCGTTCAAAGACGGTGTCCCGACCCAGGCCGCCATAGGTTTTGCCAAGCGCTGCGGTGTTGATCCCGCTGCCCTTGAGGTGCGTGACACCCCCAAGGGTCCGTTTGTCTTTGCGGAAGTCCTGGAAGCCGGGCGCCCCGCCCGTGAGCTCCTGGCGGAGGCCATTCCCCAGTGGATTGCAGCCCTCCAGGGCCGTCGCTTTATGCGTTGGGGCGTGGGAGAAAGCCGCTTTTCCAGGCCCGTGCGTTGGCTGGTGGCGCTGCTGGGATCCGAGCTGATCCCCGTCACCCTCTCCGGTAGCGACCCCGTCGTGCAGTCCGGCCAGACCAGCCGCGGCCACCGTCTCTACAGCGACGCCGTGGCGATCCCGTCGGCCGATGCCTACGCCGCTGCCCTGGCCGACGCCGGGGTGGTGGTCAATCGCTCTGATCGGGCTTCATTCATTCGCACCAGCGTTGAACGCAGTGCCGCCGCCTTGGATGCGGTTCCCGATTTACCCAGTGACCTCTTTGAGGAACTGACCGATCTCGTTGAGACCCCCCTGTTGATCGAGGGAAGCGTTGCGGACCATTACCTGGCTCTGCCCGCGGAGGTCTTGAGCACCGTGATGCGTGCCCATCAGCGTTACGTGCCTCTGTATCGCAAGGACGCGGATTCCGACCCCCTGGCCTTGGACGCCCGCAAGAGTTTGCTGGCGCGGTTCCTCTGCATTGGCAATGGCCTTGCCGAGGCCAGCGACACCGTCCGCCGGGGTAACGAACGGGTCCTGAAGGCCCGGCTGGCTGACGCTGAGTTCTTTGTCCAGGCCGACCGCGCCGTCGCCAGCGCTGAGCGGCGCGAGCAGCTCAAGCGGGTGACCTTTGCTGAGGGCCTGGGTTCACTCCTCGATCGCGTTGAGCGGCTCGAGTGGCTCACTGCCCTACTGGCCGAGCAGCTCGAGCTGCCGAACCAGGTGGCCGACCACGCCACCCGCGCGGCTCACCTGTGCAAGCACGATCTCGTCAGCCAGATGGTTGGTGAGTTCCCTGAGCTGCAGGGCGTCATGGGCGGCAAATATCTGCTCGCCGAGGGTGAACCCCGCGAGGTGGCCCTGGCTGTGCTGGAGCACTACCAACCCAAGGGGGCCGGTGATGCCCTGCCGAGTTCGGTGGCAGGTGCTGTGGTGGCCCTCGCGGAGCGCTTTGAACTGCTTCTGAGCATTTACGCCAAGGGTGAGCGTCCCACCGGTTCCTCGGACCCCTATGCCCTGCGCCGGGCTGGTAACGGCATCCTCCAGATCCTTTGGGATCAAGGTTGGAGCCTCAACATCAAGACGCTCCTGGAACGTGCGACGCAGCATTGGGCCAAGCTGCTGCCCCATTTCAAGGTCGATGCAGCGGCATTAGCTCAGGAACTCTCCGAGCTCATGGGGCAACGCCTGCAGAGCCTGCTGGAAGAGGCCGCCATTGATTCCGATCTGGTTCAAGCCGTCGCTGGTGAAACGGTTTCTCTCGAGAGGCTCCTGGCCGACCCGGGTGATGCGCGTCAACGGGCTTCTCTCCTCCAGAGCCTGCGCTCTGGCGGCGAGCTCACCGCTGTCCAGGCCGTGGTCACCCGTGCTGCGAAGTTGGCCACCAAAGGGGATCTGCCTCAGACGGTTCTCTCGGCCAGCGCTGTTGTCGATGCAAGCCTCTTTGAGAAGTCCAGCGAAGCCGGGATGCTTTCGGTTTTGAACAGCCTGGAGCCCGTCGCCACCGGCAGTGATCCCGATCGCTACGCCCAACTGGCCCAGGGACTGATCGCTGGTGCGTCGGCCCTTGCGAATTTCTTTGATGGAGAGGACAGCGTGATGGTGATGGCTGAGGACGCATCGATCCGCGCCAACCGCCTCAATCTGTTGGGTGTTCTCAACAACCAGGCATCGGTTCTGGCTGACTTCAGCCGGATCAGTGGCTAACGCTCTGTAACAAGAGGTCTTAGCCTGTTTGCAACAAAGAGGCTGATCCGCTGACGACTTCCATCCGCTCAGCAGAGCTCGACAGGCCACTGAGTCGCGGCGATTTCTCCCTCGCTTCTTTTCGCCAGTCCAGCAACGCCAGAGCGCTCTGGCAGGTCCTCGTGACCGTTCTTCCCATTGCCTGTCTCTGGGCCGTCATTCCCGTTTGCGCGGCTGATCCTGGTTTGCGCTGGCTTTTGGTGCCGGTGCTGCTGGCACTGGTGTTGTTCTCTGCCCGCAGCTTCTCGCTGATGCATGACTGCGGCCATGACACGCTCTGGTCAACGCGATGGTGCAACCGACTGACGGGCTTTGGCTTGGGTTGCTTGAACGCCATTCCGCAGTTCCCCTGGTCCCGGGGTCATGCCTTTCACCACAAGCACAACGGCAATTGGGATGTCTATCGGGGGCCGTCGTCCCTTTTGACGGTGGAGCAGTTTCTCCAGTTGTCCCCTTCTGCCCAGTGGCGCTATCGCCTGATCCGCCACCCCCTGATGCTCTTTCCCGGTGGCTTCTTTTACCTGGTGATCCGTCCCAGGCTTCAGCTACTCCTCGGCTCAGCTGAATTCGCGGGCGCAGCACTGAAGCAGGCCATTCGCTTCCCTAGGACGGGACCCTCCGGTTGGAAGCGCTTTGTTCTGGACTTTAAGTCCAGCCACTGGTACACCACAGGTGAATGGATGGACCTGGTCGCCAACAACGTCGTGGTTCTGACCAGTTGGGTTCTCATGGCTTCCTGGTTGGGCCTTGGGCTTTTTCTGAGCTGCTATTCCTTCGTGATGGCCTGCTCAGCGGCCATGTTTATCTGTGTCTTCTTTGTTCAGCACAATTTCCAGGGTTCTTACACCAGTGGAACCTCCGGTTGGAGTTATTTCAAGGGTGCCATTGAAGGCAGCAGCAACCTTGTGCTGCCAGCCATCTTGAACTGGTTCACGGCTGATATTGCTTTTCATTCTGTCCATCACCTTTGTGAACGCATTCCCAATTACAGACTCCGGGACTGCCACCGCTTCCATTCGCATTTACTGCAGAACTGCACCTATCTGACCCTGAAGGACATCCCCCATTGCTTTGACCTCATTCTTTGGGATTCCAAGGCCCTGGAGTTGGTCAGCATTGATCAAGCACTGAGCACCGCCTCGGCTTAAGCACAAAAAAAGGCAGTGGAGTCATCCACTGCCTTTTTTGACCAACCAGGTCCTTATTTGCCGCTCAACGCCGGCTCACGATCGGCTTTGGCTTTGGCCTTCTGGTTCCCGACGCGAATACCACCTTTGATGGTGCTCACGGCCAGCATGGCGTTGACCTCTCCGTCCTCGCGGACGGCGCTGGGAACGGGCTTGTAACCCTGCGGTGCCAGAGCGTTACCGCGGAGAACGGAGCCGAGGGTCAGCAGGGTCAGCTTGAGTTGCTGCCAGGGGTTCATCGCTACCACGCGCTTGTAGAGGTAGCTGTCGAACGTCAGGCGCTGAACGTCCTTGTCGTCGCACATCTCGACGAAGGCTTCACGGGCCGCGTCGTTGCGATAGAAGACGTTCTGGAGAATTTCGAGCACCTTGTAGGTGGCGCCGTACTGGCGATCCCACTTCTTGAGGTACTTCTTGAGGTCGGCTTCAGTCGGAACCCGCTTGCCGCCTTGGCTGGCCTCAACGATCTGCTCGGCGCACATCCGACCACTCTTGGCGGCGAAGTAGATGCCCTCACCGGAGCTCTTGGTCACATAGCCGGCGGCATCACCAACAAGCGCCATCCGGCCGACGACGCGGCGGGGACGGGGGTGCTCAGGAATCGGGTGGGCCTCAACTTTGATGACTTCGCCATTCACCAGACGCTTCTTAGCGCGCTCGCGAATGCCCTCCTGCAGGCTCTTAATCAGCGCCTGGTTTTCCTGCATGGTCCCGGTGCCGACCGCGACGTGGTCGTACTTCGGGAACACCCAGGCGTAGAAGTCGGGGGACACATCCGTGCCCACGTACATCTCGGCCAGGCTCTCGTAGTACTTCATCTCCTCAGCAGGCAGCTTGATGCGCTCCTGGAAGGCGATGGCCACGTTGTAGTCACCAGCATCCATGGCCTTGGCCACGCGGCTGTTGGCACCGTCGGCGCCAATGATCAGGTCCACCTCGAGACTCTTGGTCTCACCAGTGGCCTCACCCTCGCTGTAGTCGGAGTAGGTGAGGGTGTAGGGCCCCTGGCGGTTGGCGCCGGTGTCGATCTTGGTCACCAGACCGTTGACCAAGTTGGCGCCGAGTTCAGCGGCGCGGTCGCGCATGAAGGCATCCATGACCTCCCGGCGGCACATACCGATGTATTCGTTCTCGTTTTCGAGATTGATGTCCACCTCACGGTTGGAGGGGGAGATCATCTTCATGTTGCGGACCTTGCGGTCGATGATCGACTCGGGCAGGTCGAACTCCTCGACCATGCACAGAGGGATGGCCCCACCACAGGGCTTGGCGTTATCCAGCTTCCGCTCGAAGATCCAGGTCTCAATTCCCGCCTTAGCCAGAATTTCAGCAGCACAGGAACCACTCGGGCCGCCGCCCACCACCGCGACTCGCAACATCTTGAAACCCGCTCCGCCAGAAGGATGTTGACGCGAAGCTAACACCGCTTGATAGGCAACCGCTGGCAACTCCAGCGCGAGCTCGTAACATCACATAACCCCAGTTCCAACGGGAGTTCTCGCTTGCCTAGCCCCGGTCGTCAGACCAGCCAGTACCGGGCGGGCGCAAGCAAGGGCGGCGCTGAACCCTCCGGCATGGATGACATTCCTCTCGCCAGGCGCACCCTCTCCCCCAGCCTGCAGCGCAAACGTCGGACTCCCGTTGCCGTAGCCAGCGCCTCTGCAGCACTCGTTCTCGTTGCAGCTGTGGCCTATGCGTTGCGGGCTCCACTGCTGCAACGGTTGGCTCCCGTTCCCGTTGCCGGGCTGAGTGCCCGTCTGAGTTCCGACGGCCGCCTGCTCGGTCACTTCCCCTATCCCGAGGCGGAGGATTCCCAACTGATCAGTATTGGCCCAGGCGTGGCACTCAATGCCCAGGCGGCCGAGGCTCTGCGTCAGATGCGCCGCGCTGCTGATGCCGAGGGTGTGGACCTGCGGGTGCTCAGTGCCTTCCGCTCGATCTCCCTTCAAAAGCAGATCTTTTTTGACGTCAAATCAGAGCGCAATCAAAGTGCTCGGGAACGAGCGCAGGTCAGTGCACCGCCCGGATTCTCTGAGCACAGCACGGGCTACGCCGTTGACTTTGGCGATGGTCGACGCCCCGAGACCCATCTTTCCCAAAGTTTCGATCGCACCGAGTCCTTTGCCTGGCTTGAGCGCAACGCCAATCGCTTTCATTTCGTCCTCTCCTTTCCGAAGGACAACCGTCAGGGCGTGAGCTACGAGCCCTGGCACTGGCGTTTTGAGGGATCCGCCGATGCGCTGAAGACCTTCGATGCCGCCGGCCGCTTCTCGGAGTAATCCATGGAACTGATGCATGGCTGAGGCCCCATTGCCGGAATTGCTGGCGCCGGCGGGTTGCTGGGAATCCCTCAAAGCGGCCGCCGTCAACGGAGCTGACGCGGTTTATTTCGGGGTCGAGACCTTCAACGCACGGCTGCGGGCCGAAAACTTCAAGGCGTCTGATCTCCCCGAGGTGATGGATTGGCTCCATCGCCGCGGCCTGAAGGGTTTCCTGACCTTCAACGTCTTGGTCTTCACCGACGAGCTCAGCCGAGCGGCGGAGTTACTGCTGGCCGCTGACGCTGCCGGAGTCGACGCCCTCATCGTCCAGGACATTGGCCTTGCCGCATTGGCCCAGCAGCTCACCCCGGAGCTGGCTATCCACGGCTCGACCCAGATGTCCATCACCAGCGCTGCCGGTGTGGCCATGGCTCAAGAGTTGGGCTGCCAGCGCGTGGTCCTGGCGAGGGAGTTGAGCCTCAAGGATCTGCAGCGGATTCAGCAGCAGCTGGTGAAGCGTCAGCTGGAGATGCCCCTTGAGGTCTTCGTTCACGGCGCCCTTTGTGTGGCCTATTCCGGCCAGTGCCTCACCAGTGAGGCCCTTGGCCAGCGCAGTGCCAACCGCGGCGAATGCGCCCAGGCCTGCCGGCTTCCCTATGAACTGATTGTTGATGGAGAAGAGCTGGACCTCGGCGAGCAGCGCTATCTGCTCTCACCCCAGGACCTAGCCGCCTGGGATCTGTTGCCGGAGCTGGTGGATGCCGGCGTGGCCAGCTTGAAGATCGAGGGCAGGCTCAAAGACCCCACCTATGTGGCCGCGGTCACCGACGCCTACCGCCAGGGTCTCGACCAGCTCTTTGGTGAGCGCACGCCTTTGGAGCAGTTAGAGCAGCGGGAGCTCCGGCGAAACCTGGAGTTGAGTTTCTCGCGCGGGCTCAGCACCGGTTGGCTCGCAGGCATTGATCACCGTCAGCTGGTCCATGGGCGCTGGAGCAAAAAGCGCGGCCCCTGGCTTGGGCGCTTGGAGCGTGTTGATGGGGACTGGCTGCTCTTCAAGGGCCGTCTGGATTGCAAAGCCGGTGACGGACTCGTGCTGGAGGTCCCCCATTCCGATCCCCTGTTGCCCCCTAAGGAAGTCGGGGGACGGGTGATGGCGATCGAGCCCAGGCCGAAGGGGGGATGCGCCGTGCGACTGGGTCCCAGGCGTGTTGATTTGCGTGGCTTGCGCCGGGGCAGTCCCTGCTGGCTGACCAGCGATCCCCAGCGGGAGAGCCGCTTTCAGCGCATGGCCGAGCGCTCCCTGGAGGAGCAGCGGCGCCCTTTGGTGTTGAAGGCCTCGGGCTCGTGCGGGACCGCCCTTCGGCTTGAGGTCGTGAGGGCGGCCGGTCTGTCGATCGAGGGATGCTTCGTTCTCAGTGAGCAGCCCCTCGCGCCTGCGCAGGGTCAAGCCTTAAACCGTGAACGCCTGGAGCAGCAACTCGGACGACTTGGCGGCACCCCTTGGCGTCTAGAGCAGCTGGAGCTGGAGCTTGAACCGGATCTCTTTCTTCCGCTTGCCCAGTTGAACCAACTGAGACGGCAACTGGTGGATCAGCTCGCACAGCAGGCCACTCCAGTCCCCCCAACGATCCGGGAGCCGCGCCCAGCGGCTGACCTCCTGGAGGCCTTGATTCCTCCCATTGCTGAGGCCGAACGGCTGGAGCCCCAGTTGAGCGTTCTGGTGCGTGACCTCGACCAGCTCGATGCCCTGAAGGATCTTCCAGTCGATCGGGTGATCGTTGATCTGGAGCATCCTGCGCAGCTGCGGGAGGCCGTCAAACGCGGCAAGGGGTATTGGCCCGGCGGCCTCTGGTTGGCGGGTCAGCGGATCTGCAGGCCCGATGAGTCCTGGAGTCTGGAACCGCTGATTCGCGCTGAGCCGGACGGCTATTTGGTTCGGAATGTGGATCAGCTGGAGCGGCTCACGCCCCTGGCCCCCTGCCAGGGCGATTTCTCCTTGAACGTCGCCAACCCCATCACTGCCCGCTGGTTGATTGACCGCTGGGGCCTGGAACGGCTGACGGCGAGCTACGACCTGGCGTTGGATCAGCTGTTGGCCCTTGTCAGGACCTGTCCTCGCGAGGCCCTCGAGCTGACCCTGCACCAGCACATGCCGCTCTTTCATATGGAGCACTGCCTGTTTTGTGCCTTCCTCTCTGAGGGGCACGACCACACCGACTGCGGCCGTCCCTGTGAGCAGCATCAGGTTCTCCTGCGGGACCGCAGCGGCGCAGAGCATCCCCTGCGCGCTGATCTGGGTTGCCGCAATACCTTGTTCAATGCCCGTGCGCAGACCGCCGCTGAGGCCATTCCCCAATTCCTGGAGGCTGGCGTTCGCCACTTCAGGCTCGAACTGCTGCAGGAAACCGCCGCGGATACCCAGCGCCGTGTCGCCCTCTACCGCCAGGCCCTCAACGGAGAGATCAGCGGGCAGATGGTCTGGCAGAGCGAACAGTTGGAAAGCCGCCTGGGGGTGACCCGCGGAACCCTGTCCGAGCGCCACTAGAGCGGTTTGTTGCTGGGATAGATTGCGTTAACGCACCGAAGGGTTCTTTGGTTTTGGTGTGTGGTCGTTCGTCACGAACGCTCCAGACACATCAGCCACGCTGCAAGAGATACCGGCTTTGTTCGATCAGGTTCATTCCTGCGACGTTGCCCATGGGTTTCAGCCACCGTTCCCAAGCCAACGCCTGCTCTTGAGTTGAGCGTTGCGGCCGTTAGCTGCGGCGTGCTCCAGCCAGACCATCCCTGACCTCCTCCCTCGAGCCCCATCCATGAGCGGCGAGCATCCCGGAACACCGATCCGCAATATCGCGATCATTGCCCACGTCGACCACGGCAAAACCACCCTGGTGGATGCCCTGCTGGCCCAGTCGGGCATCTTCCGCGACAACGAGGCCGTCCCCACCTGCGTGATGGACTCCAACGACCTGGAGCGTGAGCGGGGTATCACGATCCTCTCCAAGAACACTGCGGTGGACTTCGAAGGGATCCGGATCAACATCGTTGACACCCCTGGTCACGCTGACTTCGGTGGCGAAGTGGAGCGCGTGCTCGGCATGGTCGACGGCTGTCTGTTGATCGTGGACGCCAACGAGGGGCCGATGCCCCAGACCCGTTTCGTGCTGAAGAAGGCGCTCGAGAAGGGCCTGCGTCCGATCGTTTTCGTCAACAAGATCGACCGCGCCCGCGTTGATCCTGAGCAGGCCGTCGACAAGGTTCTGGATCTGTTCCTGGAGCTGGGTGCCGACGACGATCAGTGCGACTTTCCCTACCTCTTTGGTAGTGGCATGGGTGGCTACGCCAAGCCCGACATGGCCACGGAGAGCGACAACATGCGTCCGCTCTTCGATGCCATCCTTCGCCACGTTCCGCCCCCGGTTGGCGACCCCGAGAAGCCCCTGCAGCTTCAGGTCACAACACTCGACTACAGCGATTTCCTCGGCCGAATCATGATCGGCCGGATTCACAACGGCACGATCAAGGGCAACCAGCCGGTCGCACTGTTGCGTGACGACGGCAGCGTCAAGCGCGGCCGCATCAGCAAGTTGCTCGGCTTCCAGGGCCTTCAGCGCGTTGAGATTGAACAGGCTCGCGCCGGTGACCTGGTGGCCGTCTGCGGCTTTGACGAGGTCAACATCGGCGAAACCATCGCCTGCCCTGACGAGCCCAAGGCGCTGCCCCTGATCAAGGTGGACGAGCCGACCCTGCAGATGACCTTTGTGGTCAACGACT
>VMBT01000298.1_pt1 | contig 33432 bp, 32 predicted proteins | sample 4404301 | NCBI WGS metagenome assembly VMBT01 (sample SAMN12238535, study PRJNA552566) | marine metagenome | isolation source: Coastal seawater | place: USA: coastal Georgia, Sapelo Island | collected 2008-08/2009-08
ATCAAAACCTTTGATGATCATCTGCGCCGCTATCAAAGCGGTAGGCTTGTGAAGACGTTCCATAAGCTCATAGACGGTATATCAGATAGCCACGTGAAAGAAGCGGTCGCGAAAGGCTACCATAAGCTTTTGACCTATAAGGACGAATATGAGGTTGCACGACTGCACCTTGAGACCCGCAAAAAGGCAGAGCAAGCCTTTGATGGTGTTGAAAAAATATCTTATCATCTCGCTCCTCCAATTCTTTCAAAAATGGGTGCAGATGGGCGTCCGGTCAAGCGGATCTTTGGTGGTGTGATAGAACGATTGTTCCCTGTCCTTGCGTCACTTAAATTTCTGCGTTCTACGCCATTTGATATCTTCGGTCTGAGTGCAGAGCGAAAAATGGAACGTGATCTGATCCGGCAATATGAACGGGATATGCATGAGGTTCTACCGCAAGTGAATGAGGGCAACCGCGATATTATTGTAGCTTTGGCTGAATTACCGCTAAGCATTCGCGGCTTTGGACCGGTCAAACTTGTGAATGAACGAAAAGCAGCGAAGAAGCGAGAAGACCTTCTAAATGCTCTGAAGTATCCCAACGAGCACCTAAACCGTGCAGCAGAGTAAAGCGGAACGGTCTGTGGCGGTGTCGCCTGTTCCCTAAGAGACTTGCGCAGAATCTCTGTGCGGCGTAGAGGGAAATCAGATTGGTTTATGATCATGCGCGCTTGGGGACGGGATAACGAAAATGGCGATAGGCATCTTTGATTCAGGTATGGGTGGGTTGACGGTGCTTGATCGGGTGGTTGCCAAAATGCCGGACACGCCGTTTGTTTATTACGCTGATAGCGCACATGCGCCATATGGGGTTCGTGACGCAGATGAAATCTTTGATCTTACAACTTCCGCCGTGTCGCGCCTATGGGAAGAGGGTTGTGATCTAGTGATATTGGCCTGTAATACGGCGTCTGCCGCGGCTCTGCGGCGTATACAGGAAAGTTGGCTTCCCAGAGAGAAACGTGTTCTTGGGGTCTTTGTGCCCCTGATCGAAGCGCTGACTGAACGCAACTGGGGAGACAATTCGCCGCCTCGAGAGGTAGCAGTGAAAAACGTAGCCCTTTTTGCCACCCCTGCAACTGTGGCAAGCCGTGCGTTTCAGAGAGAACTTGCATTTCGTGCGATTGGTGTGGATGTGGAAGCGCAATCATGCGGCGGCGTGGTCGATGCGATCGAAGAGGGGGATATGATCCTCGCCGAAGCCCTTGTGCGCAGTCATGTAGCGGCGCTTTTGCGTAAAATGCCCCATCCGCAGTCTGCCATATTGGGATGCACTCATTATCCCTTGTTGGAGGATGTGTTTCAATCTGCTCTTGGAAATGACGTCAAAGTATTTTCTCAGGCTGCTCTTGTGGCGGACAGCCTAAAGGATTATCTACAACGTCATCCTGATATGTACGGAGAAGGCAACGTGTCAAAGTTTCTTACAACAGGTCGCCCGCAGCACGTCTCTGACCGTGCGACGCAGTTTTTGCGACGACAAATTGTATTTGAAGCCGTTTAAACCGTCCTTACCCTTAAAATCAGAGAAGATTATGACCCATAAAATAGCGATTATTGGTGCTTCGGGCTATACCGGAGCAGAACTTATACGGATCATTGCGACCCATCCAACCTTTGAAATTGTGTCACTTGTTGCCAATAGCAAAGCAGGAAAACCGATGTCAGAGGTGTTTCCGCATCTGCGCCACTTAAACCTTCCGGAGCTCTCCAAATTAGAAGATGTGGATTTTTCTGCCATTGATCTGTGTTTTTGTGCGCTTCCTCATAAAACCTCGCAGGAAGTGATCTCACAATTACCGCGGGATCTAAAGATCATAGACCTTAGTGCGGATTTCAGACTGCGCGATCCTGCGGCATATGAAAAATGGTACGGGAATCCTCATATTGCGCCAGAGACCCAGAAAGAGGCGGTTTACGGGCTCACCGAATTTTATCGTGATGAGATTGCCAAAGCGCGCCTTGTTGCCGGTACGGGATGCAACTCTGCCACGGGACAATTCATGCTGCGCCCTTTGCTCAGTGCGGATGTAATTGACACTGATGACATTATTTTGGACATGAAATGCGCAGTTTCGGGGGCGGGCAGGGCGCCGAAAGAGAACTTGCTCCACTCTGAACTTTCAGAGGGCTATAATGCTTATGCCGTGGGTGGAACACACCGTCATTTGGGCGAATTTGATCAGGAATTCAGCGCGATTGCTGGAAAACCCGTGAAAATTCAATTTACCCCGCATTTAATTCCGGCCAATCGCGGGATATTGGCAACGGGATACGTGCATGGGGATCCACAAGACGTGCATAATGCGCTGGTGCGTGCGTATAAGGATGAACCTTTCTTGTCCGTTCTCCCGTTTGGTTCTATGCCCAGCACGCATCATGTTCGGGGATCGAATTTCTGCCATATAGGTGTCACAGGAGACAGAATAGAAGGGCGCGCCATCGTGGTTGGTGTGATGGACAATCTGACCAAAGGCAGCAGTGGACAGGCAGTGCAGAATGCCAATTTGATGCTTGGAGAAGAGGAAACATCAGGACTCTTGATGGCACCACTTTTCCCGTGATAACATTGGGTTAAGATGAGAAGCTTACGTAAAAAAAGACGGATCCAAATTATTTTGCTGAGCTTTTTTGCCTTGGCGGTTTCAACTGCGTTGATCGGTTATGCGATGCGGGATGGCATCAATTATTTTCGCTCGCCCTCTCAGGTAGTTGAAACGCCCCCAAGCAAAGACGAAGTGTTTCGCATTGGCGGGCTTGTCGAAGAAGGATCTATCCGGCGTTCACAAACGGGTTTGATCCAATTTCGTGTCAGCGATGGGGGGGCCGTAGTTGAGGTCCAGTTCAAAGGTGTCCTACCAGATCTTTTTGCAGAAAACCAAGGGATGATCGGTACGGGGCAATTGATAGATGGTGTTTTTGTGGCTTCGGAAATTCTCGCCAAACACGACGAAACTTATATGCCGAAAGAAGTGATTGACGCGCTTAAAGAGCAGGGCGTGTATCAGGGTTCGTCTAACTAAGCGTACGTTGCGTTCAGACAGTTTTTAGGTCTTTCAGCCAGTCTTTTGTCATTTGTCAGGAGACAGCCGTGCAAAACATCAAAAATATGGCCAAGGCTATTGTGCAGCGTGAAGGTGGGTATGTTTTTCATCCAAATGACCCCGGCGGGGCTACAAAATACGGAGTGACTCTTGCAACCTTGAGGCAGCTTGGCCTTGACGTCAATGGCGACCAAATAATTGATGAACAAGATGTCAAAGATCTTTCAAGCGAGAAAGCTATCGACATATATGTTGAACATTATTTCAACAAACCAAACATTTCCCTTTTACCTGATATCGTACATGAAAATGTTTTTGATATGTATGTGAATTCAGGGCGTCACGCGGTGCGTTTGTTTCAGCAACTTCTCTGCGATATGGGAACCTTGATTTCCGTGGACGGGAAAATCGGGCCACAAACCCAAAAAGCTGGCGAGCGCCTCGCTCAGGCGGCGCCAGATCATCTGAACGATGCATATGCGATTGTACGGCGGAACTATTATCTTTCTCTTGGCGATGAGAGACCAAGTTTACGTAAATTTGCGCGCACAAATGGGGGCGAAAAAGGGGGCTGGGTGATCCGTGCGGAAAGCTTCATGTCGCCTAAATATCGCCTGAGTTCATTGGAATTTCAGATGAGGGTCTCAAAATGGGTATAATTGAAAATCTTTTCGGTTTGGTCTTTGGGGATGCGTCCCGCCGCACAATCGAAGTGTTTCGCGAAAATGCTGAAAAATCTGCGGAGCGTCAACATGAACGCCATACCGCAGCACTTGGTCAATTTTCGGCAGAATTTATCCATGCACGGCGGGACCGGTTTGGCAGTTTCATTGATGGACTGAACCGGTTGCCGCGACCTTTGATGGCCTTTGGTGTTCTTGCATTATTCTCCAGCGCAATGGCGGATCCGATTTGGTTTGCTGCACGTATGCAGGGGCTCGCTCTTGTTCCGGAGCCTCTTTGGTGGCTTTTAGGCGCGGTGATCAGTTTTTATTTTGGTGCACGCCATCAGGCGAAAGGACAGGCATTTCAGAAAAGCTTGCTGGACAATATGGCCCTAATGCCGTCGGTGTCAGAAAATATAAATATGTTGGAAGATCTGCGCCGTCAAAATGCGAATATGCAAAAAGACGACTTAGAGGACAATCGCGCTTTATCATTCGCCACAGGACCAAATGCGGCCATTGAAGACTGGAAAAAGCTGCAGAAGCGCGACAAATAGCCAAGTTTTAACTCTGGTTTGTGGTGAGTTTTTTCTTATACTCATCCTATGATCAATGAACTTGGACATTTTGCCTTAATCCTTGGGTTTATGGTGGCGATATTGCAGGCCACAGTTCCTCTTGTTGGGGCACGGTTGAACCATCACGGGATGATGAGCTTTGGACGCACTGCCGCAACCGCGCAGTTTGTGTTGATTGCCGCCTCTTTTCTTGCATTGGTGCATGCCTTTGTCACCTCTGATTTTTCCTTGCGGCTTGTCACTTTGAATTCGCATTCCTTAAAACCAATGATCTATAAAATCAGCGGGACATGGGGAAACCATGAAGGGTCGATGTTGCTCTGGGTGCTCATCCTCGCATTGTTCGGGGCCTGTGCGGCGTGGTTTGGCGGGAATCTGACCCATAGATTTCGGGCAACAGCTTTGGCTGTGCAAGGGGCGATCGGAGTGGCCTTCATTGGCTTTATCATTTTTACATCGAACCCGTTTATCCGACTTGCGCTTCCACCTTTTGATGGTCAGGATCTGAACCCGCTGCTGCAGGATCCGGGTTTGGCCTTTCATCCCCCCTTTTTATACTTGGGATACGTGGGGCTGAGCATGGCCTTTTCCTTTGCCGTTGCGGCACTGATTGAAGGGCGGGTGGATGCAGCCTGGGCCCGTTGGGTGCGTCCTTGGACTCTGGCGGCTTGGGTATTTCTGACCATCGGTATCGCCCTTGGGAGTTGGTGGGCCTATTACGAACTGGGCTGGGGAGGCTTCTGGTTTTGGGATCCGGTTGAGAACGCATCGTTCATGCCATGGCTGCTGGCCGCAGCGCTTCTGCATTCTGCAATTGTTGTGGAAAAGAGAGAAAGTCTGAAATCTTGGACCATTCTCTTGGCGATTTTGGCCTTTGGATTTTCCCTTTTGGGGACCTTTATCGTTCGTTCGGGCGTTTTGACGTCAGTTCATGCCTTTGCCAACGACCCCGAGAGGGGAGTGGTGATCCTTGGCATTTTGATATTCTTTGTCGGTGGCGCGCTCACACTTTTTTCGCTGCGTGCACCGAGTATGCAAAGCCAAGGGATTTTTGGAATAGTCAGCCGAGAGACGGCACTGGTTTTAAACAATGTTTTACTGGCTGTTTCTGCCTTTGTCGTATTCGTCGGAACCATTTGGCCCCTTATTGCGGAGATGTTCTTTGATCGCACCCTGAGTGTTGGTCCACCCTTTTTCAATATGGCGTTCACACCCTTGATGATCCTGCTTGGCCTCGCCCTGCCGCTTGGAGCAATGCTGCCATGGAAGCGAGGGCGTCTTGAAAAAGGCATACGCCAATTGACCCTGCCGCTTATTTTTGCGCTGTCATGTGGCGGGCTTGTCTGGGCAATGCAGACGGGCCGAAGCCTTCAGGCGCCAATTGGTCTTTTTTTGGGGGCTTGGCTTGTGAGCGGGGCAATTGCCGATCTTCTTCAGCGATTGGGGCGCGAGAAAGATTTTGGCCGATTGATGCGATTGCCACGCGCTGATTGGGGCAAGGCAATCGCCCATAGTGGGTTTGGCATCACCATGTTGGCGATCGCGGCGCTGATTGCCTGGGAAAAAGAAGACATTCGTGTGGTCGATATTGGGGAAACTTGGACACTTGGCCCTTACGATCTGACATTAAGGGACGTCCGCCTTGAAATGGGGCCTAATTATCGCGCCCGTATCGCAGAGGTGGAATTGGGCCAGAACGGGCAAATGATTGCCATGATGTACCCTGAAAAAAGGTTCTATCCTGTCGCAAAGATGCCCACGACCGAAGCCGGAATAGATTACCGGTTTTTGCGTGATGTATATGTCGTCTTGGGTGATACACAAGACGGCGGAAGCTGGACAATGCGCAGTTACCTGAAGCCATTTGCAAACTGGATCTGGGCGGGGGCGGCTTTGATGGCTTTTGGCGGTTTGCTGAGTCTCTCAGATCGGCGCTTACGAACTGCGCCATCCGGGCACAAACCACGGGCGCCCCAAGCGGTAAAGGCAACACCTGCAGAATGAAATACCTTATGTTCCTTGTTTTTTTGGTTTGCGCCTCGGCATCGGCCGCGGTGGAGCCGCATGAAATTCTTCAAGACCAAAGGCTTGAGCAAAGGGCGCGCGATATTTCCAAGGGCCTGCGCTGTCCTGTATGCCAAAATGAAACGATCGACGAAAGCTCTGCAGAAATTGCCGCCGACCTGCGGGTGCTGGTGCGTGAACGGCTTTCGGTGGGAGACAGCGATCAGGAGGTGGTTGATTTTGTTGTCGCGCGTTACGGCGAATTCGTACTTTTGAAACCAAGCGTAAGTGGTTCAAACCTTTTGCTCTGGGGTATGGCACCGCTGATGTTGATCATTGGTCTTGGTTTCGGGGTCGTCTTTGTCAGGCGGCGCGGTGGCCAAACGCCTAATGTACAGGATCCTAGCCTCAGCGATGCAGAAAGGTCTGAATTGGAAAAGCTGTTAAAGCCCTGAGAGGCCTTTTCATTGCGCACTTGCACGCGTTAGAGTGCGCACAATCAAAACTGCCTGAAGGAATGCGACTATGGAATATTCAACTTTGTCTGTCTCACTGGAAAATGGCGTTGCCTGCATTGTGCTTAACCGTCCAGAGGTGATGAATGCTCTCAATACGCAAATGCGCGCTGAAATTGCGGAGGCAGCAACGTCCCTAGGTAAAGAGGCGCGAGTGGTCGTTCTGACGGGGACGGGACGGGCATTTTGTTCAGGGCAGGATTTGGGCGATCGCACGAATGCTTCAAATATCGACATGGAACGCACACTAAGGGATGAATATGAACCCATGCTGCGGGCAATTATCGATTGTCCGGTGCCTACAATTACGGCCTTGAATGGGGCCGCTGCGGGAGCAGGGGCGAACCTTGCTTTGGCGGCAGATGTGGTGATTGCCGCGCATTCGGCATATCTTATGCAGGCCTTTACGCGGATAGGTCTGATCCCTGATGCCGGTGGCACCTATGTCATGCCGCGTACCATGGGATTTGCAAAGGCGATGGGGGCATCCCTTTTTGCGGATAAAATCACTGCAGTTGATGCTGCCAATTCGGGGTTGATCTGGGAAGCGGTGCCGGACGAGTCCTTTGAAGAGACTTGGAAAGCGCGCGCGGCGCAGCTCGCCAACGGGCCCACCGTGGCCTATCAAAACGTGAAAAAAGCGATCCGTGCCTCTCTTGGTAACACGCTTGACGAGCAACTCGCGCTCGAAGCGAAACTGCAAAAAGAATGCGGCCAAACCCGCGATTTTGCTGAAGGTGTGCTTGCGTTCAGTGAAAAGCGCCCTGCTAAATTCGAGGGTCGTTAAGACCGAACCAATGCTGAGCAAGCAGATAGAGCGCTCAAAGTTATATGTTTAAGATCGCCGTGATCCGGTTTTAAGGATCACGGCTAAACCCTCTGATTGAAGAGATGACAGCGGTTATTCCAAATCACCTTGATCATTCAGGCGTGTTTTTCCGCCAAGATAGGGATACAGCACTTCGGGCAAGGCAACGGATCCATCGCTTTGTTGTCCGTTTTCCAAAACAGCAATCAACGCCCGTCCGACCGCCAGACCTGACCCGTTGAGCGTATGGACAAATTCAGGCTTGCCCCCGTCGGCGGGTTTATAACGGGCATTCATGCGCCGTGCTTGGAAATCACCGCAAACAGATACAGAGCTGATTTCGCGATATTTATTTTGTCCGGGCAGCCAGACTTCAAGGTCATGTGTCTTGCGCGCCCCAAATCCCATATCGCCCATACATAAGACAACGACGCGATAGGCCAGTCCAAGTTTTTCCAAAATCGCCTTGGCGCAATCGGTCATGCGTTCATGTTCGGCAAGCGAGGTCTCTGGTGTTGTGATCGACACCATTTCCACCTTTTCAAATTGATGTTGCCGTAGCATGCCCGAAGTGTCTTTGCCCGCAGAGCCTGCTTCTGAACGAAAGCAAAGCGAATGGGCTGTCATGCGGATCGGCAAATCGCTTTGCTCAATCGTTAGGCCCGCGACAGTATTGGTCAAAGTGACTTCCGAGGTCGGGATCAGCCACCATCCATTGGTTGTCTGATAACTATCTTCGGCAAACTTCGGAAGCTGGTTTGTGCCATACATCGCTTCGTCACGAACCAGAACAGGTGTATTTGTTTCATGGAGCCCGTGTTCATCCACATGTACGTCAATCATAAATTGGGCCAAGGCACGATGGATGCGCGCAACAGCGCCACGCAAGACGACAAAACGCGATCCTGACAGTCGTCCTGCCGTTTCAAAATCCATACCTGCCTTCACGCCAGCAATGTCAAAGTGTTCTTTTGCATCTTGGATTTCAGGCGGGGTCCCCCAACGGTGTATTTCGACGTTGTCCTCTTCATCCGCACCATCAGGAACGTCTTCATATCCAAGGTTTGGGATGGTCAACAAAATCTCGTTCAGTGCGATATCTTGTTCTTTGGCTTTTGCAGTCATTTCACTGACTTCGGCCTTTTTCTCCGCCACAAGGGTGCGCAATCTTTCAAATTCGGTCTCATCCCCTTTGGCTTTGGCGGCGCCAACAGATTTTGAGGCTTTATTTTGCTCTGCCTGTGCAGTTTCTGCAGCTAGTATAGCGGCGCGTCTCGCGCTATCTATTTCCAAAATAGATGCGGACATCGAAGACAGACCCCGGCGCGCCAATGCGGCGTCAAAAGCGGCAGGGTTTTCTCGGATGACCTTTATATCATGCATTGGAAATCTCCTTTTTGGTCGTCGGCGTTCGCCACGGCGTTCTTATGCAACAGTTCTTTGATCAAGGGTAGGGGGCAAAGAGGGGTTTTTTCATCAAATCGACCCAGATGTGCTCTTGTCATTCTTGCTTCATTTCTATTCGAGAAAGGCCCCTTGCAAACAGACCCCTCAGCGCATAGGTTGCCGCGAGAAAATTGACCAACATTCAGGACGTACACATGGAAGCCTTCGGACAGCTCGTTCCCCTCATTCTAATATTTGCGATCATGTATTTTCTTTTGATCCGACCTCAGCAAAAGAAAGCAAAAGAGCATCAGGCGATGGTCAAAGCGCTTCGCCGTGGTGATCAGGTCGTGACGCAGGGCGGGTTGATCGGCAAAGTTGCCAAGGTGAAAGAAGAGAACGAACTGGAAGTCGAAATTGCTGAAGGGGTAAAGGTGCGCGTTGTACAATCGACGATTACCCAAGTTCTGAACAAAACAGAACCCGCCAAAGACAGCTAAAACGTTGCGCAGGCCTTCTGCGCTGTAAAAGGAACGCTCTGGGATGTTACAGATAGACCTGTGGAAGCGCGTATTGATCTGGGCTTTTTGTGCTTTGGGTCTTCTGTTTGCCTTGCCAAACGGATTTTATACGCGGGTCGAAGCCTACAATGACGCGCAGAAAGCCATTGATCTTGGCGGTGTTGCTGGCCAAGAGGCAGCCAGTTGGCCATCCTTCTTACCTTCAAGCCTTGTAAATCTGGGATTGGATTTGCGGGGCGGCGCGCATCTTTTGGCAGAGGTGCAGGTTGACGATGTCTATAAAGCGCGCATGAAAGCGATTTGGCCCGAGTTACGCGATATTCTGCGAGAGGAACGTGCCACGATCGGCACGATCCGCCTTCAAGACGGTCCCGCAGATAGACTGACTGTTAAGATTTCAGAACCTGACGGCATGGCGCGGGCGGTTGAGCGGGCGGGAGAACTGGCAAAACCGATCGCTTCGCTGAATGCGGTTGGCAGCAAAGATTTGGTCGTCACCTCACAAGACGACATTCTGACAATTCAGTTGTCAGACGCGGAAAAGGCGGCCTCTGATGAACGTACGCTACGACAGGCGCTTGAAATCATTCGCCGCCGTATCGATGAGGTTGGAACGCGCGAACCGACCATTCAACGTCAGGGCAGCAACCGCATTTTGATCCAAGTACCCGGAATCGGTTCTGCCGAAGAATTGAAGGACCTGATCGGAACAACCGCACAGCTGACTTTTCAACCAGTTCTCAATGTTGTGAGTGATGCCGAAACAAACGCGGGTTTTGGTAATGAACTGCTGCCCTCTCTGGATGAGGCGGGGAAATTTTACATACTCGAAGCGCGCCCTGTGGTGACGGGCGAAGACCTTGTTGATGCCCAGCCGAGTTTTGATCAAAACGGGCGCCCCGCGGTGACCTTCCGGTTCAATCCTTCGGGTGCGCGCCGCTTTGGAGATTACACAGCCGAAAATATAGGCAGCCCTTTTGCCATCGTTCTCGATAGCGAAGTAATAAGCGCTCCTGTGATCCAAAGCCATATACCGGGTGGATCTGGCATTATAACTGGGAATTTTTCGATCGAAGAAAGTACAAATTTGGCAGTACTTTTGCGGGCAGGAGCCTTGCCTGCCACGCTTGAGTTTCTTGAAGAACGTACCATCGGTCCGGAGCTTGGTGCGGACAGTATTGAAGCAGGCAAAATTGCCTGTCTGGTGGCCTTTGGCGCCGTATTGATCTTTATGGTGCTGAGCTATGGGTTATTTGGCCTTTTCGCCAATATCGCTTTGATCATCAACATAGGGCTGATTTTTGGATTTCTGAGCGCCATCGGTGCCACGCTGACCTTGCCCGGAATTGCTGGGATTGTTCTGACGATCGGGATGGCGGTGGACGCCAATGTTTTGATTTTCGAGCGCATCAGAGAAGAGCTCAAAACGGCGAAAGGCCCCGCACGCGCGATTGAGCTTGGTTATGAGCGTGCATTGAGCGCTATTTTGGATGCCAATATTACGACTTTCATCACGGCGGTCATTCTATTTGCGATGGGGTCGGGCCCTGTGCGCGGATTTTCGATAACGCTGGGCATTGGTATTTTGACATCTGTCTTTACGGCGATTTTTGTGACCCGCCTATTGGTGATCATGTGGTTTGAACGCCGCCGTCCAAGAACATTGGAGGTATAGACATGCGCTTGAAACTGGTTCGCTCTGAGACTAATTTCGATTTCTTTTCAAAGTTGCGCCTTTGGGTCGGGCTATCATTGGTATTGTTGATCCTGTCGCTTGGATCAGTGCTTACCCAAGGGTTAAATTTTGGCATAGATTTTCTTGGGGGCACGACTATTCGCACACAGAGCACTCAAGCGGTGGATGTGGGGGCCTATCGAGATTCGCTTTCGGTTATGGACCTTGGGGATGTGAGCATTTCAGAAATATTTGATCCCAATTTTGATGATGATCAGCACGTTGCGATGATCCGCATTCAACAACAGTCTGGTGATGACATTTCCGTCAACGATGTCACAGAAGATGCGCTTTCAGCACTCAAATCTTTTGACCCTAATATTTCCTTTGTTTCCGTTGAAAGTGTTGGCCCCAAAGTGTCTGGCGAACTGATCCAAACAGCCATTCTTGCGGTCGTTTTGGCTATTGGGGCTGTGCTGATTTATATTTGGTTGCGCTTTGAGTGGCAATTCGCTCAGGGTGCCGTGGTTGCCTTGATCCATGATGTTCTTCTGACCATTGGGGTCTTTTCCGTGCTTCAGATCAAATTTGATCTCGCCATCATTGCAGCGTTATTGACCATTGTGGGATATTCCCTGAACGATACTGTTGTGGTATTTGATCGCGTTCGCGAAAATCTGCGTAAATATAAAAAACGCCCCTTAAAAGAGGTGTTGAACATTTCGATCAACGAAACGCTCAGTCGGACGATCGCCACCTCTTTCACCACATTGCTTGCGCTTATCGCACTTTTTGTGCTTGGCGGAGATGTGATACGTGGATTTGTTTTTGCAATGATATGGGGCGTGATCGTCGGAACTTATAGCTCCGTCTTCATCGCGGCTGCAACGCTTTTACGTCTGGGCGTAAAGCGTGATTGGTCTAAGCCAAATGCTGAAGCTGGAACACAGGTGCCTCAGGAATGAGCGGGGTGAGCTTGGGCTCACTTTTTGCCAGCGACGGATTTTATTGGATTTTGGCAGCGGCCTTTTTGGCCGGTGTTGTGCGCGGCTTTTCCGGCTTTGGGAGCGCGATGATTTTTTTGCCCGTTGCGGGACAATTTATGCCACCTGTTTCAGCCTTGACAGTTTTAACTGTGATGGATGTATTTGGCCCGCTTTTGGCGGTTCCCAAAGCATTTAAGGAGGCGCGCAAACCTGATCTTGCGCGCCTTTTGTTCGCGATGATTTTGGTGTTTCCATTTGCGTTATGGCTACTGACCCGCTCAGATCCTGCCATATTTCGCTATCTTGTATCTGCTATGGCGCTCTGTCTGCTCGCAAGCCTGTTGTTTGGGCTTCGCTATAAGGGTCATGTGCATCCGCGGATGCTTTATGGGCTTGGCGCATTTTCGGGCCTGACGGGTGGCTTTTTGGGGATGCCAGGCCCACCAGTGATCTTTTTCTACCTCTCTGGTCCCTACAGCGCGTCGGTGGTGCGCGCCAATACCTTATTGTTGCTTTTCACCTTTGACATTGTGTTCCTTTTGGCAATCACCATCAGTGGACAAATTGTGCCGGAAGCAGTTTTTCTCGGCTTTATGATGGCTATTCCCATAATGATTGGTAATATTTTGGGTGCGCGCGTTTTTGATCCAAACCGTGAAGGGCTGTATCGAAAACTTGCCTTTTGCATTATCGCCATTTCAGCGATACAAGGTCTTCCGCTGTTTGATTGAGGAGTAAGAGGTGCAGTTAAGCGAAATCGACTTTGGAAAAGCCGTCCCGATTGAGGGTTACGGGACAGGGTTTTTCCGTATTGCTGGCGCGGCTGTCCGTGCCCCTTTGATGGTGGGTAAGGCAGGTGCAAAACCTTGGGGTGGCTATAGTGATGTTGCCAATTTGCTTGCCTTTTGTGCAGATGTTGATGTGTTATTTGTGGGAACAGGACGAGAAATTTCTCATATTCCTGCCGATTTTCGCGCTGCGCTAGAGGCAGAGGGTTTAGGTGTCGAAGTTATGAGCAGCCCTTCGGCCTGTCGTACCTATAATGTTCTTTTGTCAGAAGAGCGCCGCGTAGCGGCAGCCCTTTTGCCAGTGGAGTAGAATGCCTCGTGCTCTTTTCGTGCAGGGTTGATTGGTCTATGGTCATCTGATGATACTGAGTGTGAAAGATCTGTCTGTGTCCCGTGGGGGCCGCTTGCTCCTCTCAGGGCTGAATTTTGACGTTTTACCAAGTGAGGCGCTTGTGCTTACTGGTCCCAATGGCCTTGGAAAAACATCTCTGCTGCGCACTTTAGCCGGACTGCAGCCGCAAGCAGGGGGTGAGATCATCACAGAAAACGAGACGGCCGTTTATGCCGGTCATGCAGATGGCCTTAAATCTGGATTAAGCGTCATAGAAAATCTGCGATTTTGGGCGGATATTTTTGCAAGCCGACACAGGCTGAACGATGCACTTGAACAGTTTGATCTGTCGGACTTGAAAAATCGTCTTGCAGGAAGACTGTCTGCCGGGCAGAAACGCCGTTTGGGCTTGGCCCGCCTTGTCCTGAGCGAGAGGCCTCTTTGGCTTCTGGATGAACCGACTGTGTCGCTTGATGAGCCCTCGCGTCAGGGATTTTATAAAACGCTCCAAACCCATTTTGACGCTGGCGGCGGCGCTGTTATTGTAAGCCACACACCACTTGCCCTCGCACGCTCACCAAAAGTAATGGACTTAAGCCTCTTTGCAGCACAGGGGTTTTTTACAACTGAAGTGGACGCCTTCCTATGATGGCCTTGCTGATGCGGGATCTGAAACTTGCCTTCCGCGCAGGAGGTGGGTTTGGATTTGCCATTTTGTTTTTCTTTATTGTAACCCTGCTTCTTGCCTTTGGGATTGGTCCTGATGTTGTGCTGCTGGGCAAAATAGCGCCCGGTGCGCTATGGGTCTGTGCTTTACTGGCTTGTTTATTGTCATTGGATCGGCTTTTCGCCTTGGATTATGAAGACGGGACGCTCGACCTTTTGACGGTTGCACCGATCCCGTTAGAGGCTGTGGTTTTTGCGAAAAGTTGTGCCCATTGGATCACAACAGGGTTGCCGCTTGCATTGGTCGCTCCTTTGCTCGGCATTTTTCTGGACCTGCCTGCCGAGGGGTATCTTTGGGTGTTCCTGTCACTTTTGGCGGGAACACCTGCTCTGAGCATGATTGGAGCCTTCGGGGCGGCGTTGACATTGGGTCTGCGCAGGGGAGGGCTTTTGCTATCCGTTCTTGTTTTGCCACTTTACGTGCCGACGTTGATTTTTGGTGCAGAAGTGGCTCGGCGGGGCACCGTGGGAATGGATGTTCAGACACCCTTTTTGCTGTTGGTTGCGCTCAGTTTTGGAGCGCTTGCCTTGTTGCCTTTTGCAGCTGCGGCAGTTTTACGTATCAACCTGCGCTAAAGAAACCTATATGAGCACAGGAACGAAATGAGGTTTGAACCACGATGTCGCTATGGGAATACGCAAATCCTGTAAAGTTTTTTGCCCTTTCGGGACGAATATTGCCTTGGGTGTCTGGTCTTTCTGCGGCATGTTTGCTGATTGGCCTATATTGGGGATTTTTCCATACGCCTGATGATTATCGTATGGGATCCACGGTCAAGATTATCTATATCCATGTCCCCTCAGCACTGATGGCTATCAACGCGTGGTTTATGATGCTTGTGGCTTCTTTGATTTGGCTGATACGACGTCACCACGTGAGCGCACTTGCAGCCAAAGCCGCCGCACCTGTTGGGGTTGTGATGACTTTGATTGCCTTAATCACTGGCGCGATTTGGGGCCAGCCAATGTGGGGTACATGGTGGGCCTGGGATCCAAGGCTTACATCTTTCCTGATTCTGTTTTTGTTTTATCTTGGTTATATGGTGATGTGGCGCGCTGTTGATAATCCTGACACTGCCGCAGACTTGACGTCAGTTCTGTGTATTGTCGGATCTATTTTTGCAGTATTGAGCCGCTATGCAGTGAATTTTTGGAACCAAGGCCTGCATCAAGGAGCGTCGCTTTCTTTGGATAAGGAGAAAAATGTGGCTGATGTGTTTTACCAGCCGTTATTGTTTTCTATCGGCGGGTTTGTCCTTTTGTTTTTCGCCTTGGTTTTGTTAGGCACGCGCGCGGAAATTAGAATGAGAAGAGCCGCAGCTTTACGGATGAGGCATGGCTTGGAATGAACGTGGATTTAGGAAAATATGCTTTTTGGGTTCTCACAGCCTACGGCGCAACGGTTTTGTTGCTCGTACTTCTGGTGGGGTTTTACCTTTGGCTTAACATGCGATCAAAAGCAGATTTGAAAGATGCCGAGGATGCAAAGGATGCGTAAATTTTCGCCTTTATTAATCTTGCCACCTCTGGTCTTTTTTGCACTGGCGGGTCTATTTTTGTTCAGCATGAAAAATGGCGGACAGTCAGAGAATAAATCTGCACTGATCGGTAAACCCGCCCCGCAATTTAAGGAAAGCACCCTTGAGGGATATCCCGCGTTTACAAACGACATGATCGGGCAGGGGGAAGTCATTTTGATCAATTTTTGGGCAAGCTGGTGTCCCCCCTGCCGTGCAGAACACCCAACCCTGAAAGAGCTCTCAGATCGTGGGATCCCGCTTTATGGTGTGAATTTTAAAGACCGTCCCGAAAATGCCTTGCGCTTTTTGGAAGAGGACGGAAACCCATTCGCTGCCATCACAGCTGATCGTGAAGGACGTACAGGTATTGACTGGGGCGTGGCGGGATTACCTGAAACCTTCATTATTGATGGTGAGGGAAAAATTCTTTACCGGTTTGCGGGCCCTTTGATTGAAGGGAACTATGCCAATGTGTTTTTGCCTGAACTGGAGGCAGCATTGGCAGGCAACTGATGCCGTCTTAGCCGACTTTGTGACCCCAGAAAACGGTATCTTCTTTAACAACACTGGCGTTGCCATTTTCGCTGAACACCTGAAGTTCGACTGTGTCGCCGGCATTTAATCCCGTTAAAACAACCGTCTGTAATCGGTGTATGCGATCAGAGACCGGTGCAATTTCATTCACTTGGCTTCCACGTAAAGGGGTTGTTTTGTTTAGAAACAGCTTTGCCTCCAATGCGTCACAGGCGGCCTCAAGAGCCTTTATTGTGACGAAGATCGTCTGGATTTATCTCATTGGGATCGCCTTTATAGCCTTGATCAACTCAACATCTCTTCGCGCAACCATGGTGTGAGGATTGTTTTTCATGATGAGGAACTCATAATTAATTCCTCAGATGGCCGTTCAATCACGCGAAGTGATCTTGAGACTGCAGATATCGTCTTTATGTTTCGTTTTGATTTTGATCTGACGCCCAGAGAGACGAGCACGCCTGAGCCAACGCAGCCACCATTAAGTGATGAAACTATTCTGAGCGTTCCTCACGAGGACACTCTTTTTCCAATTCCACCGGATACCAAAGGAGAGTATCCGGAACTTATCTCTGCCCCCTATGTCCCTGCGGAAGGGCCGTACTTTTTGACTTCCATGCTAAGGCAGATGGAAACAACGCTCATCAATGGGGCAAGTTACAACAGAGCCACATATAAGCTCGCAACTCTCGGAAATGCCGACAATAATGGTATGAACGGATCGCAAAGCGCAGAACATATTATATCACTTGGGGGGCACGATGTGATTTATGCCCTTGGCGGCAATGATATTTTGGATGGTGGAACAGGTTCGGACAGGCTTTATGGTGGTAATGGCCATGACACGCTGATCGGAGGGTCTGGTGAAGATCTTTTGGTTGGGGGCAACGGAAATGATGTTTTTTTGTTTTACCCCACCCTCGCGGGGGAAAGGGATGTGATCGCAGATTTTGACGTTGCAAGGGATAAAATAAATATCCAAAATCTGACTGGCAAATCTGCTCAGGCTATCTTTGACAACCTTCGTATTGTTGAGGTCGTTGATGATCTCTGGATTGATGTGCACGGGCAGGCGATTATCCTGAAAAATATTGATGAAAATGATCTAAATGTTGACCATTTTATTTTTTAACGATCGTGGGGCAGATGGGATCGCCAAGCGATCAAATTTAAAAGCGGGATTGTTCAATGATTTGTCATCTTTTGGGCCGTTAGCTCACAAAAATGATATTGCCAAAGTCAAATCCGTCATGATTTACCCCCTCAAGAATGATGCGGTAATTGTCGTAAACAATTTCAAGGTTTGGACCATTATCCACGAGGCGTACGGCGCTAAAACGACCAAGTTGATTTGCTGCTTCGGCACCCTGAAGAACGAGGCGGTCCTCTTCTACATTGAAATCGCAGACCCTGTCGATCTCGCTGGCGTGAAAATCGGAAAATACAAAAACATCGGCCCCTTCGCCCCCATAAAGAATATCGCTACCCAAGCCGTCAAACAGGAAATCATTTCCTAATCCTCCGAAGAGACGATCATTCCCTGCGCCCCCGTAAAGCGTGTCGTGCCCTTCGCCCCCGTCGATAAAGTCCCAACCAGAACCGGCATGCAAAATGTCATCGGTCGTGCCGCCGACAAGTGTGTCATCATGAAGCTGAGCCGAACTGCCGATCACATTTCGAAGGTTAATAGGAAGGTCAAATTTATCAGGCTCTGGCAATTGGAAAGCCTCTGCAGTGAGACCAATATCACCATCACCTTGGGGAACAAGGTTTCTGATTGTCGCCTCAATGTGCAGCGCATCATTTTGAAGTGGCGCGTCATGGTGAATTGTAATTTGGACAATTTCAAACGGATTTAAGTTCAAGCGAATATTTTCAAGATTTTTTAGGTCGTCCGAGGCTACGGCTTTGATCAAAGCATCCACGTCGTTTTCGGTGGCAAAATAATAATCGGATATCAATTTGGGGTTGGCAATTTTTGGAATGATATCGTCAAATTCCGGTAGATAGGTGAAATATTCTTTCGTGCCATCTGACTTCTCATGTATTTTGATATGTGTGGCCTTGGAATCGCCAAAGAAAACAAGCGTTTTGAGCTGTTGGTATTCTTCATAGGTTATTTTACGTTTGACGACACGGTTTTTTCCGGCCAAATCGGCCATTTCATTCAAGCCGTCAGAGCTCAACGGATCATATCCCAAGATAAGGGCTGAAATAGAATTCATCCGACCAATAACGCCCTGCAAATTCAGCGATAATTGTGCGAACTCACTATTACGAGACGCAATATAAAGGACAGTTTTGTGGTCGTTTTGAAAGCCGATAGTTTCATAGCCTGCAATATCGTCGTTTATTGTCAGATCCAATATTTTCATTGGTGCTGTTTCGTTCTGAGATCTGAGGCTATCAGACAGCATTTGAAACAACGCGCCAGTAGGTTTTAACGCGCCTGTGCCATCAGGATTTCCTGCAATGCTATTTGGAGTCTTATGCTGGATCGGCCAAACATGTGCGCTGTCAACTCCCATGTCAATCATATAGGAAAACTGTTTGAGCAGAGTGCCCGCACCTTTCAACCCGAGTTGATCAGCAAGGTTTTTTTGAACGTTCCATTCGGTGAAATGTAGGCCCAATTCTTTATCCGAAACGCTCTCCCAAGCTTTTTGCCAAGAAACAATTTTTTTATATAGATGGCGTGTTTCAAGTGCGACGGCGTTTGTATCTGACGGGGCCGCAAAATCATCATTTCCCTTGTGATCTTTGATGTAATAATAGTGGTTGACCACTCCGTCGATTGCATCAATCGCTCCAGAGCTCAATTGATTGATAATGGCTGTGTTGGCACCGTCATGGTTGCCGCCTTTGTAATTGCTTCCCCTGCCGAAAATTTCTGCCATCTGTATCAGAATATCAGGCTGATTGTCGCCGCTTAACCCTGCCGCCTGAAAGCCCTCAGCAAGGGATTTGGCTGCAATATTTGCGCGAAACCCATATGTCGTTTCGTTAATTGTTGTCTGTCCAATCGAATATTCATTGCCGATTTCTATGGCGTTCACCAGTCCGGCATAATCTTTGCCGATCAGTTTCGCAAAAGTGGCTACTTTTTCCTGATATAGTGAAGCGGTGTAACCTTTTTCAAAAAGTTCCTTGGTTGGAATGCCAAGCGTAACGGTGAAAGAGGCACCATTCGCATTTTGTGTTTTCACCCAATCCAGAAAATTCACCAATCTGGGAGAAAGATTTGATGAAGTCGTGTTTTCGAGTAAATCACAGATATCTTCTAGCATACCACCCGGATAGCGCAGATTGCTCAAACCCAATGAAAGCGCGCTTTTCCCAAAATTCTCGGTTGGGATCCCGTCAATCGCCACATTCTTTTCATGTAGCGCATTACCGCCAAAGTGGGATTGATGGACAGAATTATCCGTTTGTGCGACTGCATTGATCGTAATTTTATCTATGACACCCATAATCACAGCTCCGCCTTTGGGCTCGTAAAAGTATAAATTTGATATTAAGAATACGGCTTGGGGATCGGTGTTAAAAGGTAGGGTAAACCGCCATTTGCGATCTGAAATCAGAGACAGATAGTTTGACTTATGCTAAAATGCCAGAAAGTAATTTTTTGGATAATCAGTTAACTAATTGAAATTAAATGTAAAATAACTGGATAAGGTGTTACGTAATATTGCTTACTAAAGTTAATTATCAAAAATCGTATATTCTGGAAATGGAGTATCGGAAATTGCTCTATCGTACTGCAGACATCATAATGATTGTTCATTGTGGATGTGTAATTGCGCGAAGGGTGTATAGATTTCAAATACGATCATTGGTAAATGCCTTTCGTATAGTTTTATATTTACGAAACCGTCGTGGCAAAATTATGCGACTGACTTGACCTTTTTGTATCTCTCCGCCTTAACTGTCGGCTCATTCGAGGAGGTGGCTTTATGCCAGAACAGGACACGCCGAAAACGCAGCAAAGCGCGTCTGGCGCAAAAATTTCCAGATTGGGGGATTTGCTGCCTTTCATGCGACCTTACTCAGGTTTGTTATTTGCTGCCGCGGTCGCGCTGGTTTTGACCGCGGGATTGTCTTTGACGTTACCAATTGCCGTACGGCGGGTCATTGACAATTTTTCAAACTCCGAAACAGGTCTATTAGATACCTATTTTGCAGCCGCACTCGGTATTGCGGGGCTATTGGCCATAGGGACGGCTCTTCGCTATATGTTGGTGACTAAATTGGGCGAACGGGTCGTGGCCGATATCCGCAAAGAAGTCTTTGCCCGCGTTATTGATATGAGCCCGTCTTTCTATGAAAATCTGCGTACCGGCGAAGTATTAAGCCGGATTACAACAGACACCACGCTTGTTCTCACGGTCATTGGATCGTCGGTTTCAATTGCGTTGCGCAACGCTTTGATATTCATCGGCGGTTTATTTTTTATGCTTTTGACATCTGCGAAACTGACCAGTTTGGTTTTGCTTATAGTGCCACTCGTTCTGGTTCCGATATTAACACTTGGTCGAAAAGTCCGCAGATTGAGCAAAGAAAATCAGGATTGGATCGCGGCGGGCTCGGCGCAGGCGTCCGAGGCATTGGGCGCGGTGCAGACCATTCAGGCGTTTACCCATGAAGTAGAAACAAAGAACGATTTTTCCAAAACGACCGAAGACAGCTTCCTTTCTGCGCGTGAACGTATTCGTGCGCGTGCTTTGATGACATTTATTGTAATCTTTCTTGTTTTTTCAGGAATTATAGGGGTGCTCTGGGTTGGCGCCCATGACGTTAGTGCAGGAAAACTCAGTGCCGGTACGCTTGTACAATTTGTGATTTATTCGGTCATGGTTGGAGGATCGGTTGCCGCGCTTTCCGAAGTTTGGGGCGAACTGCAGCGTGCGGCAGGGGCGACAGATCGGTTGGCGGAGCTGTTAAAAGCCGAAGACAGTATTTCTGATCCAAGCACCGCAACACCGCCCCCGAATTTAGGCCGGGGTCGTTTAACGTTTGAAAATGTTATTTTCAATTATCCTTCACGTCCGAAGTATAGTGCGCTTGATGATGTTTCTTTTGATGTTAAACCTGGACAAACGGTGGCTATAGTGGGGCCATCGGGGGCGGGAAAGACAACAATTATCCAACTGCTTCTACGGTTTTACGATCCTCAGGGCGGCAGTATATTGTTGGATGGTGTTGATCTTCGCGATATGCGTCGGGAAGATTTTCGCAAAGCTATATCGCTTGTGCCACAGGACCCCGTGATTTTCGCCAACAGTGTGTTGGAGAATATACGTTTTGGCCGGCAAGACGCCAGCGATGCAGAGGTGATCAGCGCAGCAAATTTGGCAGCGGCGCATCAATTTATTTCGGAGCTCCCTGAGGGATATGAAACATATGTCGGTGAGCGTGGGGTCATGTTGTCTGGTGGGCAAAAACAAAGGATTGCAATCGCACGCGCAATTCTTCGCGACGCACCCGTTCTGCTTTTGGATGAAGCCACGAGCGCGCTTGACTCTGAAAGTGAACGGGCGGTTCAAAAAGCTGTCGACGCTCTGGCGCAGGATCGAACAACAATTGTTATCGCACATAGATTGGCAACCGTTAAAAAAGCGGACTGCATATTGGTCATGGATCATGGAAAAGTGGTCGCGCAAGGAACCCATGAGAGCCTCATGAAAGAAGGAGAGCTTTATGCCCGTCTTGCTCGTCTGCAGTTTGTAAGTGACGCAGAGGAAGCTGCTGCATAGGGACGTTGACCTATTAAATGGCTTGGTGCATCTTTTACTCAATAAAACTTTTGAAACAAACATAAACAAAAAGCCTGGGGAGGGAGTAACCGTGACATTTGCGTCAATCCAAGATACGCGGTCAATCGAACAAGAAATGAATTGGGAAGAGCGGGACGTTCCCAAAACACTTTATTCGATGCTTTCAGATACCGCAGAGAAATACCCGAATAACAATGCAGTCTCATTTCAGCTGTTGTCCGGACCCACAGATAAGGCCGAAACGCTGAGTTGGCGGACACTGCATGAAAAGATTACGCAAACCGCAAATATGTTTCGCAGTCTTGGTATCGGGCGGGATGATGTTGTCGCCTATATTTTACCCAACTGCAATGAAACTGTTTTGACCCTTTTGGGAGGAATGGTTGCGGGTATCGTTAATCCAATCAACCCGTTGCTCGCACCTGAACAAATGGGCGCAATCCTGCGCGAAACAAATGCGCGGGTTCTGGTCACACTAAAAGGGTTTCCAAAAACCGAAGTAGGTCAAAACGCGGCCAAAGCGGTGGCGCTTGCGCCAAATGTGAAAACAGTTCTTGAGGTGGATCTAAACCGATATTTGACGCCACCAAAAAGTTGGATTGTCCCGCTTATTCGTCCAAAATATGAGGTGACCCACAGCGCTAAAGTTATGAATTTCAACGACGTGCTGAAAACCCAAAATAAATCGCTCAATTTCGAAGATGTTCAAGAAGACCGCGTCGCCGCATTGTTCCATACAGGGGGGACGACGGGAATGCCAAAGGTGGCGCAACATAAATATTCCGGCATCATTTATAATGGCTGGTTGGGTGTTGAGCTGTTGATGAATTCCGAGGAAAATGTGATTTGTCCGCTGCCGCTCTTTCACGTGATGGCGGCCCATGTGGTTCTTATGGGCTGCGTTGCTTCGGGGGCGCATCTCATTCTGCCGACGCCTGCGGGGTATCGGGGCGAGGGCGTCTTCGACAATTTCTGGAAATTGGTGGAGCGCTGGAAAGTCACCTTTATCTTTACCGTTCCGACTGCCATTTCGGCGCTGATGCAGCGACCTGTGGACGCGGATATAAGTTCGGTGAAAACAGCCTTTTCAGGTTCTGCGCCCTTGCCCGTTGAGCTGTTCAATCGTTTTGAAAAAGCCACCGGGGTAAACATCATAGAAGGCTATGGTCTGACAGAGGCAACCGTTCTGGTTTCTGGAAACCCAGTCGATGGTGTGAAAAAGATCGGCTCTATTGGCATTCGCTTCCCCTATTCAGAGATTAAAATCGTAAAAACTGAGGGTGGTCAGCTTTTAGAATGCGACCCAAATGAAATTGGCGAAATTTGTGTGGCGAGTCCGGGTGTCTGGGCTGGAAATACCTATACTGAGGCAGAGAAAAACAAAGACCTCTATTTTGATGGACGGTTCCTGCGCACGGGTGATCTTGGACGGCTTGATGAGGATGAATACCTTTGGATCACGGGGCGCGCCAAAGATCTGATCATCCGTGGAGGGCATAATATCGATCCTGCACTTATTGAAGAAGCTTTGCTGGGGAATGACAGCGTCGCCTTTGCCGGTGCGATCGGTCAACCCTGTCCAACTGCGGGCGAGCTTCCTTGCGTTTATGTGGAGCTCGTTGCCGGTGCAACCGTAACAGCAGAAGAGCTGAAGGCTTATTGCGAAGCAAACGTTCCAGAACGCGCCGCGCATCCCAAGCATGTCGAGATTTTGGACGAATTGCCCAAAACTGCAGTCGGGAAGGTGTTTAAGCCAGACCTGCGTAAAAGAGCAATTACCAGAGTGTTTGATGAAGCATTGAGTGAAGCGGGTTTGTCCGCTCGGGTTGTGGGCGTCATTGATGACAAAAACCGTGGATTGGTTGCACAGCTCTCTGACGCAAACAGTGACGCTGAGATTCAAGATGCCCTTGGTCAGTTCCTGTGCCAATGGGAAAGAGCATAAGGACAAACGTTAAATTGTCCTTTCTCTGATATCGATTGCCAAAGCAGCACAAATGCGCCCCTCATTTGGGGCGCATTTTCAATATAGTTGAAAGCTCTCCTGAGCGAGTTACATCACAGGGGCAACGAAAACAGCGATAGGCCTTTGACGCGTGCAAGATTTATCCGTTCTCATCCTAGGGTCTGGGCCAAATGTGCTGGAAGCACGCGAATGGACAGAGCATCCTTTCGATAAAATTGTCGCCATTAACAACGCTTGGGCTGTGCGCGAGGACTGGGATGATCTGATTTATCCGTTTGATTTTCCAGATGACCGACGCCCGAATGCCCTTCAATCTCATCAAAGATTTGTGACTCAGGAGGATTTCGTTCCCGTTCAAAACGAATTTGGCGGCTTTCTATACGCTGGAGGAACGATGGCTTTTACGGCAGGATATTGGGTCTTGGGGCATTATAAACCCGCGCATATCGCTTTTTTGGGGTGTGACATGCATTATCCAAAACAGAGTCAGACCCATTTTTATGGAACAGGTGAAGCGGATCCGTTACGAGATGACGTATCCCTGCGATCGCTGGAGGCCAAAGCAAACCGGTTTTACGTCCATGCAATGGCAGAAGGTTGCGCAGTAACAAACCTGTCGTCAGATCCTTCCCGACTCACCTTTCCCCGTTTTGTATTGGGGCGTGATCTGCCAGAAGCGCTCAAAATCGATGCCAGAAAAACGCAATCGGCAAGAAAGCGTGAGGTGGAACTGAATTATTTCACCCCCTCTGGAAAATACTGGGAAGAGATCCATCGGTTTGATCCTCAAGAAATCGCATTACTTGATCAGCTTTGGTTGCAGGCGGTATCGGCTTGATCACTTTTTGGGTGGTGCGCCCCCAGCAAAGGCGTTCGGGGCTTGGTAATTGCAAGGATCGTCCTGCATCTGGAGATGCAATCCGTCCCCATCAAAAGGATGCGCGCGCGCAAGCGCTTCATCCACCTCTATTCCCAGTCCCGGAGCTTGCGGGGCGGGGATAAACCCGTTGTCTACACGTATGGTCCCTTTAATCAGCTGGTCATGAAACGGTGTCTCTATAGTTTCCGCCATAAGCAGGTTAGGAATAGACGCGGCAAGATGAACATTGGCAGCCCATTCTATCGGACCTGCATAAAGATGGGGAGCCATTTGGGCATTGTAAACTTCGGCGATAGCAGATAATTTTTTCATTTCCCAAATTCCGCCAGCCCGCCCCAAGGCGGGTTGCAAAATGGATGCGCCACCCGATTTCAAAACGGCAGCAAATTCTGCTTTCGTGGTCATCCTTTCGCCGGTTGCGACGGGAATGCGAACTGCCTGCGCCACTTTTACAAATTCATCAAGATTATCTGGAGGGATGGGTTCTTCAAACCAAAGAGGACTATAAGGCTCAAGCGCCTGTCCAAGGCGTATCGCACCCGCCGTGCTAAATTGTCCGTGGGTTCCAAACAAGAGATCAGCACGATCTCCTACGGCGTCGCGGATCGATTTACAAAATTCCACAGAGGTCGTGATGTCGTGAAGCGAGGGCATATGCCCCCCGCGCATCGTATAAGGTCCCGCTGGATCAAATTTGACGGCGGTGTACCCCTGTTTAACGAACTCGATCGCACTTTCTGCGGCCAAATCGGCAGAGGTCCAGAACCTGTCAATATCGTGATTTTCCAGCGGATAGAGATAACTATAGGCCCGAATGCGTTCGTTCATCAGACCACCCAACAACGCCCATACCGGACGATCGCGGTCTTTCCCCAGAATGTCCCAGCAGGCAATTTCAAGTCCAGAAAACGCGCCCATTACGGTCAGATCTGGGCGTTGCGTAAAGCCCGAGGAATATGTGCGCCGAAACAGCTTTTCAATATTTTCAGGATGTTCTCCCAAGAAATACCGTTCAAACACATCTTGGATTACATGTTTCATCGCCTCTGGTCCAACCGAAGAGGCATAACATTCTCCCCAGCCGACAACTCCGGTATTGGTGGTCAGTTTGACCAAAATCCAATAGCGCCCCCCCCATCCCGGGGCTGGAGGCGCTGTGACAATTATATCGAGATCTGAAAGCTTCATGAGATCACATATCAAAGAGAATGACGTTTCGTCGCGCTACGCCAGATCTGGTATCTGCAAAGGCATCATTGATCTCTTCCAGCCTATATCTGCCAGAAATCAATTCATCCAGTTTGAGACGCCCCTGTTGGTAAAGATCGACCATCCATGGAATATCTCGTTTTATAACTACATCGCCCATTTTTGTTCCAATCATGCCTTGCCCCACGGCAGACATCATTACGGGTTCGTAAATTGCTTTATCGCCGGATTTGGGCATGCCAACTGCGACGACCTTTCCCCCATAGGCCAAATAGCGCGGGGCCGTGTCATAGGCAGAAATCGCACCAACCGTGACAAACACCGCGTCTGCCCCGCGACCGATAATGTCTTTGGCCTGTTTCCAAGGTTTGCCATCGCTGGCCAAAATGCCATCTGTTGCCCCGAATTCTTTGGCGGCGGCAAGCTTTTCTTCGTTCATATCCACAGCAACAATGCGGCGTGCTCCGGCGATATGCGCCCCTTGGATTGTGTTGAGCCCTACGCCGCCGGCACCAATGACGACGACGTCCTGTCCGGGGCGTATTTTAGCGGCATTGACCACGGCGCCAATGCCGGTCACCACACCACAGGCCAAAAGAGAGGCGACATCATATGAGATGTCTCTGGGAACTTTGACGACTTGGCTTTGATCCACCACCACTTTCTCGGCAAAGGCGCCGCAATTCATCCCATGTTCCAAAATACCGCCGTCAGCTGTGCTTAGCGGGCCTTTGGTGGTATCAACCGAGGTTTCACAGATTGTTGGTTTTCCCGACCCGCAAGGTGTGCAATGTCCGCAGGCGCGGATCAAAGTCACGACCACCCGATCCCCGACGTTTAAGCCATTTACAGAGCTGCCAAGGGCCGTAATTTCGCCTGCGGCTTCATGCCCATAAACTGCCGGCAAGGTCCCACCCCATGCGCCATCAACATAGGATATGTCTGAATGGCAAACGGCGACGGCGCCAAGTTTGACCTCAATCTCACCTTCTTTTGGTGCGTTAAGATGAACGGTTTCAATCTTCAGCGGTTCTCCAAATGCATGGCAAACGGCAGCTTTAATCTCTGGCATAATGCGACTCCTTACTTGGGCAGAGCTTTGTCCAGCTCTGCGCCGCTTTCAAGCCCTAATTCTAGCCTGTTCTCGGCTCGGCTTGTTTTTGGATGTCACGGCCCTTTCGCACAAAGATGTAAAGGCCAAGCGCCAGCAAGAGTGCAGAGACCGCGAAAGGCGCGCCGGGATAATAGATTGCTGCGCTTTCTTCGGTAAAGGTTGAAAAAACCCATGTCATAGAAACAGGAGCGATGATCATGGAAATGGCTGAAAGGCTGGCCACGACGCCCTGCAATATGCCCTGACTGTCATCGGAGGTTCCGACCGATAAAATCGCCTGAAGGGCAGGTTGCCCAATTACCCCAAGGGCCGCGATCGGGATAAATCCCAAAAGGATCGTGCCGTTGGTCATTACTGACATTAGGAGCAGTCCAAACATTTCAAACCCAAATCCGATCACCACAGTTCTATATTCGCCAAACCGTTTGATAGCGGGTTTGACCAATGCGCCTTGCACAATGGCAAAACAGACGCCGTAAATGGTCAAGGACACTCCGATCATGGCAGGAGACCAGCCAAAACGCTCTGCAGTGAAAAAAGGCCAGACTGCGGCATAAACCGCCGTTGCGATGGCATATATCAAATAGACTACCAGCATGGACCCAAGTCCCGGAAACTGACTGATTGCCCGGATTGCACCCAATGGATTGGCGCGGCGCCATTCAAACCGTCTTCGGATACGATCCGTTACTGTTTCTGGCAAAATCAGCCACGCCATCAGAAAATTGAGAGCCGAAAGAAAGGCTGCAGCGACAAAAGGTGCGCGCGGACCCCATTCACCAAGCATTCCGCCAAGAACCGGTCCAAGCACAAATCCCATACCAAAACCGGCTCCCAATAGGCCGAAACGCGCTGCTTTGTCCTTTGGTGCAGAAACATCAGCGACAAGGGCTGTTGCCGTTGCATGGGTTGCTGCGGTGATCCCTCCGATCAACCGGCCAAGCAGTAAAAGCCAAACTGTATGTGCAAAGACCATGACAGCATAATAACCCACCATGACAAATAAAGAGACCATCAGCACAGGTTTGCGCCCAAACTGATCTGATAAGGTTCCAAGAAACGGCCCGAACAGAAATTGCATGACGCTGAATAATGAAGTCAGGATGCCCCCCCAAATCGCGGCTTCGGCCAGCGTTGCGCCGGGAAGCACATCCATCAAAAGAGCGGGCGTTACAGGAATTACAATTCCAATGCCCATAGAGTCAATCATGACGGTCAGGATGACAACCATCATCGTCCAGTTGAACGTTTTCGGCTCTGAAGAAGAACGCATGTCCGCATCCTTGGTCATATCGCTCATCTGCCTCTTCACCTCATGCGCAAACTTTGTCACCTATCTGTTTATTACTGATCTATGTCAAGGCGACCCATTTATCCAAAGGGCGCGATCTTTATGCGATTAAATATGACCGATCTCGCGCAGGAAGCCAGTGAGAACTTGCGCATATTCTTCCGGCTTCTCAACACAGGGCAAATGCCCCGCGCCGCGGATCAAATGAAACTTCGAGCCTGGAACGAGATTAACCGTTTCACGCACTAGGTCAGGAGGTGTGGACCCATCCTCAGTCCCAGCAATCCCCAAAACCGGCAGACGCAATCCTGAGGTGGGAGTAAAAAAATCTGTGCCTGAAATGGCTGCACTGCAGCCGATATAACCGTCATCTTCTTGTCGGGTGAGCATATTACGCCAGATGTGAAGCTCTGCTTTGGCGCGAAACGCATTGCTGAACCATCGTTCCATGATGCTGTCTGCTAAGGCGTTTATGCCGCCTTCTTTCACGGCGGCGATCCGTTCGTCCCACATGGCCGGCTGACCGATCTTTGCAGCGGTATTTGACAGAACCATACCGCGAATAAGGTCCAAACGTTTTACGGCCAGACCCTGCGCAATCATTCCTCCGATTGAGAGGCCGACAAAAACGCAGTTTTTGACATTTAGATGATCCAACAGGCGTTCCGCATCATTGACCAAGGCGCCCATGGAATAGGGAGGGGCAGGGCATTGGGATAAGCCATGCCCGCGCTTGTCATAACGCACGATCCTTAGCCCATTGGGCAGGAATGGAAGGATCGGGTCCCAAAGACGAAAATCCGTTCCAAGCGAATTTGCAAAGACAACACAGGGTGCTTCTTTGTCACCCATATCTGAATAATGAAGGCCAATCTGTCCTAAATCTGCGTAGTGCATATTCATCTTCTTCCTGCTGTTAGACCCCCGACATCGTATCCAGCGCGCGGGTGAAAACATCGTGATCCACATTCCCACCAGAGGCAACAACAATCACTGTATCGCCAGAGATTTCCTGAGGATGAAAGAGGGCAGTCGCAAGGGCCACCGCACCGCCCGGCTCTAACACGAGCTTCAGGCGCAAAAAGGCAAGCGCCATAGCTTTTAAGACTTCCTGTTCGCTGACCACAAACCCTTTTGGGCAGTGGGCCTTTAGGATGGGAAAGGTCAATTGACCAGGCGTGGGAGTAACAATCGCGTCGCATATGCTGCCCGAGGACAAATCGTTGCTCACATGACGTCCAGCGGCAAGCGAGCGGGCGGTGTCATCAAAGCCTTCAGGCTCTGCTGGGAATACAGTCATTTTGGGGGCGTGTGCGGCTAGCGCAAGTGCGATCCCGCTTGTCAATCCACCTCCTCCACAGCAGACGATCACATCGGCCTGTTCAACACCAAGCTCTTTGGCCTGCTCAGCGATTTCAAGCCCAGTGGTGCCCTGTCCAGCGATCACTTCGGGTTCATCGAATGGTTTGATCAATGTCATCCCGCGCTCTTTGGCAAGCCTTTGTCCAATCTCGTCTCGGTTTTCACGATCCCTGTCGTATCCGATTACCTCTGCGCCAAGCGCTTTGGTGTTTGCAATTTTGATTGCAGGCGCGTCATGGGGCATAATGATAACCGCTGGCACGCCGTGCTGTTGCGCTGCCATGGCCACGCCCTGTGCGTGATTTCCGGATGAAAATGCCAAAACGCCAAACTTACGTTTATCCTCCGAGAGGGCTGAAATGGCTGAATATCCCCCCCGATATTTGAAGCTACCCGTATGCTGGAGGCATTCGGGTTTCACCAGAATCCGCCGGCCTGCAAGTTCATCCAAAAAAGGGGACGTTAAAAGTGGGGTGCGTCTTGCACAGCCTTGCAGCCGCCTTGCAGCTGCGTGGATCATATCAATATTCATGGTGGCTTTCTTTTTTAGACCTTCCGTAATTGCCTTTATGTTAACAGTGCAGTGATCGCACGCAAATCGGAGGCGACATGCTTTGGCGTCCATGGCAAACGGTCCAGAGGATCCCCGCCACGATTGACCCAAACCGTATCAAACCCATATCCCGCTGCCGCCGCGGCATCCCATCCATTGGAGGAAACAAAGAGCACCTCTTTTTTGGAGCAGGAAAATGCTTTGCCGACCAGATCATAGACAGTTGAATCCGGTTTGAAAATGCCGGTGCTTTCAACCGAAAGCACCGCATCCAAATAGTCTTCTAGACCTGCCGACTGCACGGCCCCGTTTAACATATCTGGGCTTCCGTTGGACAAAATCGCTGTATTGACCCCAAGCGATTTTAAATCCTTCAGCATTTGGGGCACCTCCGGGTAGGCCTGAAGTTCCCAGTAAAGCTGCAATAAGCGTTCTCTAAGCGCGTCGTCTTGATCAAGCTTCAGCGCTTCTAGCGCAAAATCCAACCCATTTTGTGTCACTTCCCAAAAATCGGTATGCGCGCCGGTGATGGCCCGTAGCCAAGTATACTGCAACTGTTTTGCACGCCAAATTTCAGCTAGTTTGGGCCAGTGTTGGGCAAAGGGGCTGTCTGGCGCCTCTTTTGCCGCTAACCTTGCAGCTGCCGCCACATCGAAAAGAGTTCCATAGGCATCGAAAACACAGGTGGTTATTTTCACGGCGTGCTCCTTAAAGACAACTCCATAAAGACATCTTTAAATGTAAAAGGCCACATAAGAAATTACTTTCAGCCGAATAAGTGATCGGGCGAATGGCGCGCGGTGTGATTTTGTTTTCCCCAAAAGACACTGCATTCATCTGCGTGCATGCTGTTTATGAAAGGCTATGGTCTTGGCAAACGAAAAATGCGTGACGTAGCGGGAATTCAAAAGAAAAACGGGCGCTCTTGGGCGCCCGTTTTCTCTTACTGTTCTGGCAGAAAACTTAGCAACTGTAATACATCGCAAATTCAACCGGATGCGGTGTATGTTCGTAAGTTTCGATCTCTTCCATTTTCAGATCGATGTAGCCATTGATCTGATCAAGCGTGAACACATCACCCGCCAAGAGGTAATCGTGATCCGCCTTGAGCTCTTCCATCGCTTCGCGCAGGCTACCGCAAACTGTTGGAATACCGGCCAGTTCCTCTGCAGGAAGATCGTATAGGTTTTTGTCCATCGCTTCGCCTGGATCGATTTTGTTTTTGATCCCGTCAAGACCTGCCATGAGAAGGGCTGCAAAGCAAAGATATGGGTTTGCTGATGGGTCAGGGAAGCGCGCCTCAACCCGTTTTGCTTTGGGGCTTTCGGTCCAAGGTATACGGACACAACCAGACCGGTTACGTGCAGAATAAGCACGAAGAACAGGTGCTTCGAACCCCGGAATAAGGCGTTTGTAGCTGTTGGTGGATGGGTTCGTAAATGCATTCAGAGATTTTGCATGCTTAAGAATACCACCGATAAACCATAGGGCCTCATCGCTCAGGTCAGCATATTTGTCACCGGCAAAAAGTGGCTTGCCATCTTTCCAAATGGAAATGTTGCAATGCATCCCTGTACCGTTGTCTCCGGCGATCGGTTTTGGCATGAAGGTTGCGGATTTACCGTAGGCTTGAGCCACGTTGTGGATGACATATTTGTATTTTTGAAGTTCGTCGGCCTGCTTGGTGAGGCTGCCGAAAATCAGGCCCAATTCGTGCTGACAAGATGCCACTTCGTGATGGTGCTTATCCACTTTCATTCCCAACCGCTTCATGGTTGAGAGCATCTCTGAGCGGATATCCTGACCGTCATCAATCGGGTTTACGGGGAAATAACCACCTTTGACACCTGGCCGATGTCCGGTATTTCCGACCTCATATTCCGTATCAGAATTCCAAGAGGCGTCCAGAGCGTCCACTTCATACGATACTTTATTGATCGAATTTGAAAACCGCACATCATCAAAGAGGAAAAACTCCGCCTCTGGTCCGAAATAGGCCGTATCACCAATACCGGAAGCTTTAAGATAGGCTTCTGCTTTCTCTGCCGTTCCACGCGGATCGCGCTCGTAAGATTCGCCAGTGTCTGGCTCTACAACAGAGCAATGTACACAAACGGTTTTTTCCGCATAGAAAGGGTCAATATATGCGCTGTCTGTATCAATCATCAATTTCATATCTGATGCTTCGATCGACTTCCATCCAGCGATGGACGACCCGTCAAACATAAATCCTTCGTCGATAAAGTCGGCATCCACCTGATCAGCCATGACAGTAACATGCTGAAGCTTGCCACGTGGATCGGTAAAGCGAATGTCTACGTATTCAACGTCTTCATCCGAAATGAGTTTGAGAATGCTTTCTGTGCTCATAGTTCGTAATTCCTCTTGAGTTAGGCAGTTTTACTTAGATTGCGTCTACGCCGGTTTCCCCGGTGCGAATGCGCAAAGCTTGTTCGATCGGGCTTACGAATATTTTTCCGTCCCCGATCTTTTCTGTTCTTGCGGCGTCTACAATTGCCTCAATTGCGGCGTCAACCTGATCGTCGTCCAGCACGACTTCGATTTTAACTTTGGGCAGAAAATCAACGATGTATTCCGCGCCACGATATAGCTCTGTATGACCTTTCTGGCGGCCGAAACCCTTTACTTCAATGACGCTCAAACCTTGGACGCCAACATCTTGAAGGGCCTCTTTCACTTCATCAAGCTTGAACGGTTTTATAATGGCTTCAATTTTCTTCATGAAAGCTCTCCACGTAATCTGGCTTTCTCAGAGCATATGCACAGAAAGACTACAAGCGTTTGACACTGTGATTTGGTGCGGGACGACTTTCAACCGTACAGATGTTAAAAATTAATCGGAAATGATGAAAAATTAGGCGGTTTGTAAATTATTTAATTCCCTGCGATCTGGATAGAGCACGAGTAAGCTTTTCATTATACAGGCCACGAACCATGTATGGTCATCAGAGCAGAGATTCCATTCAAAAAATGCATCATTTTCCTCTCGCATCTTCTTTTGAGTTTTGCTAATCAGCGCAGGCGAACAGGGTTATGGACCCTTTTTGCTTGAAATGCGGGTGTGGCGAAATTGGTAGACGCACCAGATTTAGGTTCTGGCGCCGCGAGGCGTGGGGGTTCAAGTCCCTCCACCCGCACCACT
>VMBT01000300.1_pt1 | contig 33257 bp, 37 predicted proteins | sample 4404301 | NCBI WGS metagenome assembly VMBT01 (sample SAMN12238535, study PRJNA552566) | marine metagenome | isolation source: Coastal seawater | place: USA: coastal Georgia, Sapelo Island | collected 2008-08/2009-08
CAAGACTGAAGAACTTCCAGAAGAACCAGAAGAGGAAGCTACTCCAGAACAATTACTTCATTTAGAGAACCTCCAAAAACAAATTGATGAATTAGAAATTTCTATAAAAAATAAAAATTCTACTAATCAATCCAGCGAGTTCAAAACAGAGAAAACTAAAATACAAAAAAGTAATTCTGATAAAATTGATTCATCAATAAAACAACAAAGTAAAAAACTGGATGACATACAAAATAAAATTAATCCAAAAACATCTATTTCATCTTCTGTAGAAGTGGCTTATTGTGTAAAATGTAAAACAAAACGTGAAATAAAGGAACCCATTGAAACAATGATGAAAAATGGACGATCAGCTGTAAAAGGTAAATGTTCTGTTTGTAGTTGTAATGTCTTCAGGATTGGCAAATTAAAAAAATAAAATTTTTTACATTTTATTTGATTGCCAGGCTTCATTGAATTTTTTTATTGCTTCTTGATATGCAATAATCGAATCATCTCCTGTGGTTTTGAGAAATTTCTCCCATTGTTCGTTGAATTTCTTTATTGATTGAATATTTGTCTCCTTGAAAATATTTTCCATCATTCTACTTTGTTGTCTGATATATTCTGGACCAATTTCTTCCCATGTGTTTTCCCAACTCGTACTTACCTTTTTCAGTAATTCTGCATCTGATTCAATTGCTTTTTGGCATGCATCATGATATTTCATTAGAGTGTCGTTAGTTGCCTTTTGCCATTGAGCCAAAGCCTCTTTCCAGCCTGTCAATGCTGAATTGTACTCTTTCCATGCTTTATCAAAGTCTGGTTTTTTTGGAGTTTTAACGGTCTTAGGTGATGATTTTTTTGGATTACTTGTTGTTTGCTTTTTAGGATTTTTTTTAGGCGAATTCTTCTTAGCAGCCATATTTTTCATAATAATTGGTAGATGTTAAATCTTTCAGATAAATTTGAATTCAAATTTCTGATGCTTTTTTAAAATTTGTTGAATATTTTGAATTTTTATTATTGTAAAGTTTCAAGTGAATCTTACAGAGATTTCTTGTCTCTCGAAAACTAATTTTTACGGTTTCTATTGCAGGAGACTTGCATTCTGAAATACTGCATTTCATTGATTTATTCTTGGTTTATTTGTTAATAAGACTTTGAAATAATGACATTACCCCATCAAATTTTTATCATATTGTGATTTTTTAAAATTATGAATGATGAAGAAAAAGGTAAACACTTTTTGAAAATGATTGATGAACAGAACAATCTACAATGGAGTATTGTTGCAAAATTAACATCATTAATTGCCTCAAAATGGCAATCAGAAGATTTAATGAATGATCTAGAAGAACAAGTTAAACAGCATACTACAATTACAAAAGAACTCAATAGTCTTGATGAAAATAACAGTATTTTATAATGCAGAATCTACCATCAATGCAATAAATAATACCGCAAGATAAGGACTTGAAAATTTAAACAGTGTCCAAGAGGCTTTTTCCATTGGCTTTACAATAACCCATATTGATAATGCAATCATTAAAGCTCCCGAAGCTATTGCTGTCCACAAGTATACTCCGCCTACCATTTCTTCTCCTGATTGGTCTAATATGAAAAATGGTGCAATTGAAAATAATACCATTACTACCGTTGAGCCTGCAATTGCTCTGGCAGATGTTTTTTCAGATTGAACTGCAGTTAACATTGGAACATTTACTTTATTGTAATCCTCTTTGAAATGTAGAGTGAGTGCCCATATGTGCATTGGAATCCAAATGAATACTAAACCAGCCATGGTTAATCCCATTGTCCACAAGTCTGACATTGTTACTGCAACCCATCCAATCATTGGTGGTGAACCACCACATAATCCGCCTAGAATGATATTCGTTCTTGAATTTCTTTTGAGTGCATATGAGTAAACTAGGATGTTGTTCAGAAGTCCAAATGCGATAAATGCTGTAGCCCATGAACCCTGCTCATATGTGGTAGTAAATGAAATTGCAAATGCTAAAACTAAAGAGATTCCTGCTAACGCTAAACCAAAGTTTCTAGCCTTTACTGCTGGATAAATTCGCTTAGATGGTAATGGTCTTTCTTTTGTTCTTTCCATTATTGCATCGATATCTCTGTCATGATAATTTGTCAGAGTGTTTGCAGCAGCAGAACCTGCAGCTACTGAGAAAAGCATCAAAATCCAAGTTGCGGGTGATACCTCAATGTCATAGATGTTTGATGCAGTTAATGTTGCACCAAATGCAGTAAACACTAACAAATACCAAATTTTAGGTTTAGTCAGCTCATAATATACTGCTATTCTTGATTGAGATTTCTGTTTCTGCAATACTAATCAACACTCTTTGATGGCATATATGGCATTGCTTTTGTCCTTGATTTCATCTCTATAAAAGACTCTGATGACAAAACACCCTCAATTCTACCTATTTTTTCTGAAACTAATTTGTGCATCTGATCCAAGGTTTTCGCATACATTGTAACTAAAATATCAAATCTACCTGTAACTTCCGCAATTTCTCTTACTCCTTCAATCTTGAAAAGTTCTTCGATTATGTGATCCCTTTTTTTTGTATCCATGTTTATTCCAGTTAGAGCCTTAACCTCATAACCCAATTCTGAATCATTTACTACAATTGTGAATCTCTCAATTAGCTTTCTTTTAATCAGTCTTTTAATTCTGGAGTATACTACTGAAGAGTTTACATTAATTTTTTTAGATAACAATGGAATTGATATTGATGAATCATTTGAGAGTTCTGATAAAATTTTTAAATCAAGGTCATCGACTTTAACCATTTAAAACACACTAAATTTCAAAAATTTCTGGAACTTATAAATTATTATTGAAAAAATTTCAAAAAAAGCTTAGATCTTGCCTTTTTTGTATAACATCTCGCCTAGAAGAACTGCGCCTTTTGCAGAACCCATTTTTTTGTTATGAGAGAATAACATGTACTTTAATCCCTTGTCGAATAATTCTTCTTTTTCGACTCTACCGATTGTAGTTGTCATTCCATCTCCTACAGCTCTCTCCATTCTTGGTTGCGGTCTAGTGGGATCATCATGAAATGCATAGTAATCCTTTGGAGCAGATGGTAAACCTACAACAGAAATTTGTTTATTGTATTCTCCATAAAGCTCTTTAGCTTTTTGCGGATCAATATCTTCAGATGTTTCAACAAAAACTGATTCAGTATGACCGTCAATTACGGGAACTCTTGTACAAGTACAACTTACTTTGATATCTGCATCAATAATTTTTCCATCTTGTAATTTTCCCAAGATTTTTTTAGTTTCTAATCTTACTTTTCCTTCTTCTTTTGGAATATATGGAATAATATTGTCTGTAATTCCCATTGCAGAAACGCCAGATTTTCCTCCTCCAGAAATGGCTTGCATAGATGTCATCATAACTTTTTTTGCACCATATTTTTCTAGAAGTGGTTTCAATGTAATTGCTAATCCTGTTGTCGTACAATTTGGTAATGGGGCAACCCAACCTTTCCAATTTCGATTTTTCTTTTGAGTCTCAAGTAGCTCTGCTTGATCATCATTAATTCCTGGAATTAAAATTGGTACATCTTCTTCATATCTGTAGGCAGAACTAGTAGAAATTACTGGTAAATCTGCTGCAAATTTAGTTTCAATATCTCTAGCAGCTACTGATTCAACTGCTGAAAAAATCAAGTCTAACTGTGATGTATCTATGTCTTCAACTTTTCTAACTGTCATTGATTTAACATATTCTGGTATTTCTCCACCTACATCCCATGCAATTATTCCGCTTGCATCTTTTATTGCATCAAGATAATTTTTTCCAGCTGATCTTTCTGAAGCAGCGATCTGAGTAACCTCGAACCAAGGGTGATTATTTAATGATTGAATAAATTCTTGACCAACTGAACCTGTAGCACCAATAATTGCAACTCTTTTTTTGTCCACGATTAAAGAATAGATCTCTTTCAATTAATAATCGTTATTCATTACCAAAAGATACTAAATCACGTATTTTTATAAGGAATTGTGAAATTAAGCACAAAAAATTCTATAAAAAATCATATCCCAATTGAACATGGTGGTAAATTTTCTTTCTCATCATCTAATTCAATTTTAATAGATTTCAGTACCAATGTCAATCCACTTGGAATATCTCCAAAATTGTCAAAATTTTTTAAAAGAAATCTTGATAAAATCTCAGATTATCCTGATGTAAATTCTACCAAACTCTTGGAAGAATTACAAAATCATCTAAAAATACCTAAAAAAAATATTTTGATTGGAAATGGGGCCATAGAAATTATCTATAACTTTTGTTCTACTTTTCTTTCAAAGAAAAAAGTACTAATTTCAATTCCTACATTTGGAGAATATGAAATTGCAACAAATCTATCTGAATCAAAACAAGAATTTTTTGAAACATTAGATTTATCTAAAGATTATAAAAACTTCTTAAAAAAAATCCCATCAAATGGTTGTATTTTCATTTGTAATCCAAATAATCCCACTGGAACAATTGTGCCAAAAAAGCAAATGCTGGAAATTATCAAGTATGCAAAAAATAAATCATCTCTAGTATTTGTTGATGAATGTTTTATCGAGCTTGTACCAAATGGAGATGAATCTATTATCAAATATACTAAAAAATTTGATAATTTACTAGTTTTACGCTCATTTACAAAATCTTTTGGATTGGCAGGAATTCGAGTTGGATATGCAGTATCCTCAAAGCAAATAATTGATATTTTAAAAAAACTGCAAATTCCATGGAGTGTTAACGCTATTGCTCAAGATGCAGCTCTAATATCTCTAAAAGATAAAACATTTCTCAAAAAAACTAATTCTTTGATTAAAAATGAAATTAAATTTCTAGAAAAATCCATCAATAAACTTCCATATCTAAGTTGTCAAAAAACAAGTACTAATTTTATTTTAATTAAAACAAATATCAATTCTACACTTTTACAAAAAAAATTATTAGAAAAAAAAATTCTTGTTAGAGATTGCAAAAATTTTCGAGGACTTGATAATCGTTTTATTAGAATTGCCGTTAAGACCCATAAAGAAAATGTAAAATTAATTTCAACATTGGAGAATTTAAGATGAATTCTATTATGATTCAGGGAACATCCTCTGGTGCAGGTAAGTCCACACTAGTAACCTGTATTTGTAGAATTTTATCTAATCGTGGATTCAAAGTGGCTCCATTCAAATCTCAAAATATGTCAAATTTTGCTTATGTGGAAAAAAATTTTCAGATTTCAAGAGCGCAAGCTATTCAAGCAATTGGCGCACGATGTCAAATCACTCCAGAACTAAATCCAATTATGTTGAAACCTTTAGGAAATTATTTTTCATCAGTATATGTTAACGGAAAATTTTTCAAAAAAATGCATGCAAAAGATTACTATTCAAAATTTGTAAATCATGATGGAATTAAAATTGTCAAAAATTCTCTCTCTAAATTAAGAAAACAATATGACTTTTTGATAATTGAGGGTGCAGGTTCTCCTGCAGAAATAAATCTTAAAAGATTTGATATAGCAAACATGAAAATTGCTGAAATTACAAATTCATCAGTAATTTTAGTCACTGACATCGATAAAGGAGGGTCATTTGCAAGTATTGTTGGTACTATGAATCTGTTAGATATGAAACATCAAAAATTAGTCAAGGGTTTTATTTTTAATAAATTTCGAGGAGATATCCAAGTTTTAAAACCAGGTTTCTCAAAAATTAAAAAAATTACAAAGGTTCCTGTATTGGGAACAATTCCCATGTTGAAAATTGATCTACCTGAAGAGGATTCTCTTAACGTAAATGCAAAACAATTCAAATGGTCAAAACATAATTTAGAAAAAGTAGATTCAGAAATTAACCGTCTATCAAAAATTATTGAAAAATCTATTAACCTAAAATCAATTGAGAGAATGATAATATGATATTTGAATCAATAATTGTTGTTGGATTAGCATTATTAATTGATCTTAAATTTGGAGATCCTAAAAATAAATTCCATCCAACTGCTTGGATAGGAAATTTAATTGCAAAATTAACCCCACTATGTAAAAATCAAAAAGATTCTATTGAAAAAATAAATGGAATTATTTTAGTTTCAATAATTACATCTGTTACACTATCCTTGATAATATTATTTGAACTAACTATCTATCAAATTTCAATTGATTGGATTCAAATCGTTATTTTTGTTACATTGAGTTCTTTACTCTTGAAATCAACTTTTGCAATTAAAGGAATGGAAAAATATGCTTTGTCAGTTATTGACTCTTTAAAAAATAATGATATAGTTAACGCAAGAAATAATCTTTCAAAAATTGTAAAAAGAGACACAAAAAATTTAGATCAAAATCATATAATCTCAGGTGTTTTAGAAAGTATTAGTGAAAATACTGTAGATGGGATAACAGGTCCATTATTCTATTATTCATTATTTGGATTACCTGGAGCATTTTTGCATAGAGTTGTTAATACGTGCGATTCAATGTTGGGATATAAAACAAAATTATTCAGAAATTTAGGCTGGTTTAGTGCCAAATCTGATTCTGTTTTGAATTTTATTCCATCACGTCTTACAGGAATTTTGATGATTATTTCTGCAGCTATCTTGAAAAATAATTGGAAGAAATCATATGAGGTAATGTTTAGAGATGCAAAAAATACTGAAAGCCTCAATGCTGGATATCCAATGGCAGCTTTGGCAGGTGCATTAGATACAAGATTTGAGAAACTTAGTCACTATGCATTAGGTGATGGTGATGTAATGTTAAATGAAAACCATGTCCATTCTGCAATATCCATAATGAAACTAACTTCTTTTCTTTTCTTTTGTATAGTTACAATTCCTATAATTACAATTTTGAATTTGATTGGTTGGTGGCTACATGTTTAAAGAACTTAGTTCTGCATTTTCATTTTTGACTATTTTGCCATTTCCTGGAACTTCTCTAGAAAAAACTGCAAAGTACATGTTTCTTTTTCCTTTAGTTGGAATTGCAATTGGACTTTTAGTTGGTGGATTTGGTTGGGGTCTCTCTGAATTTCTAGAACCATTAATTGTCAGTTTGCTTGTTGTAACTGGTTTAGCTATTCTTACTGGAATTCATCACACTGATGGATTAGCAGATTTTTCTGATGGTTTGATGGTTAAAGGAACTAAAGAAAAAAAATTACAAGCCATGAAAGATGTATCAACTGGTTCTGCAGGAATCACTGCACTAGTTCTATATTTCATTGGAATGGTAATCACTATCTCTCTCACAACTGGTTTTGAATTATTCAAAGCCATATTGATTAGTGAAATACTGGCAAAATTTTCTATGGTTTTAATTTCATCAGTAGGTAACTCTGCCTCAACTGGGTCAAATTCTACTTTTCTTCAAGAGATGAAGGACAAACGCAAATTACTAATTGCATTTCTAATAATGATAATTCCAATAATTTTGATTGGCGAAATGGTCGGATTTTTCATGCTCATAGCCACTGTTTTAATCACTTTTTTCGTTCTATTCCTTTCAAAGAGGAGTTTTGGAGGAATAACTGGAGATGTAATAGGTACATCTAATGAATTATCTAGATTAGCATCACTAATGGTTTTTGTTTCAATATGATTGGTATTGTAATGGCTGGTGGTAAAGGAACCAGAATGAAAATGTCTACAGAGAAATTGTTGTTAAATGATAAAAAACCAATCATTCAACAAGTAATGGAGGCTTTGATTAATTCTGATTGTTTTTCTAAAACTATTGCTATAACAAGTCCAAATTCACCTAAAACACAAAATTTTCTTGTTTCTAATAATTTCCAAATTATTGATTCTTCAGGATTGGGATATGTGGAAGATCTTAATTCTGTTCTCAGTCAGTTTGATGATTTGATTTTTGTTTGTTCCGGTGACATGCCTCTTTTAGATGAAGAAATTATAAAAAAAATTATTTCTTTACATGATGATAAATTTTCTTGGCATAGTTTTTTAGTTACTCAGGACTTTTGCAATTCTCTGGGTTTGAATTCAGAATACTCTATCATACATAATGGAAAAAAATGTTTTTTCACTGGAATCTCAATTGTTAATTCTTCACAAATTTCAAATCTAGAAAATATTGACGAGCATTTTTCAATATTAGATGATAAAAGATTGGCAATGAATCTAAATTCGAAAAGTGATTATGATTTACTCAGCGCTTCCTGAAATCTTTCCATTGATTTTTGCTTTTGAACCTGTTGGTTCTGCAATTGTATTTCCACATGAATTACAGGAAATTGAAGTTGAAACATGTGAATAAACTACCTGTAGTTCACCACATTCATTACAATTGACTTTTTGAAACTTACTACTTGGTTTTGGAATTTCAATATGATCTTTCTTCATGCTGCTACCAACTCAAATTTCTTGATTCTAACACCTAATTTGTTATATTTTTTCTTGCAAACAGTACATTGCATAATTGGAGTTACTTTCTTGGTAACTTTTGCTGGTTTTGCAAGTTTTGGGAATTTTTGTCCACCATACCCTCGTTTTCTTTCTGCGTGTCTGCGCTCTCCTCTGGCTGAACCCCTTCTTTTACCTGCCTTGTAAATTGATACCTTTTGTTCAGTGTGAGTCTTACATTTGGCGCAATATTTTCGAATCACTTTAGGTATGTTCATATCAACAAAACCTTTCCATCCGTAATTTAAGCATTGAATCTATAATAGGCACAAAAATCAAATTTGTTTGTGACAATACGACTAGATCATGTAATTGAGCAACTAAATTCTGTTGCAATGGGTGACAGAAAAGCAGATCTTGTTTTAAAAAATTGTCAATTAGTCTCTGTTTATACCAGAGAGATCATTAGCAAATCTGAAATCTCAGTTATTGGTGAACGAATTGCTTATGTTGGTCATGATGCATCACATACAATTGGACCAAAAACTGAGATCATTGATTTAAAAAATTCCTATGTTTGTCCAGGCTTTGCTGATCCACATTTGCATATTGATCAATTTGTTTTACCATCTGAATTTGCAAAAAAATCTTTACTCTGTGGTGTTACAAGCCTTTTCTCTGATCCAATTGATGTTGTCAGTGTTGGTGGAAATAATGGTTTCATGGAATTTTTGAAACTTGGCACTGATATACCTCAAAGAATTTTTCAAGTGGTTCCAGGTGGATTACCTGTAGATGGAAAATTTAGTAATTGTAACACAATGTCTATCTCTCAACAGAAAAAAGCTGTAAAACATCCTAATGTACTTGGAATGGGTGAAGTTTTTTCATGGACAAAAGTAACTCTGCGTGAACCCCAAACAATGAAATCACTTTCTGCGATGCTAGAATGTGATTGCATAATTAATGGACATACTGCTGGAGCTAGTGACAAAAAACTTAATGCGTACGTTAGTTCAGGTATTCTTTCTTGTCATGAGCCCATCAATTTTGATCAAGTACTTGAGAGATTAAGACTTGGCATGTGGATTATGATTAGAGAGGGTTCTATTAGAAGAGATTTAAAAGAAATTATTCCAAGGGTGATGACTCATGGTACTTACATTGATAGACTAATGTTTTGCTCAGATGGTCTTGATCCAACTGATTTGATAAAATTTGGTCATATTGATCACTGCATTAGAGAATCTGTAAAATTGGGAATGAATCCAATTGATGCTATTACTATTGCATCAAAAAATAACTTTGATTACTACAATATGGGAAAAGACCTTGGTGGAATTGCACCAGGAAAATTAGCAGATATCTTGGTACTAACAGATTTAAAATCATTTATTCCAAAAATGGTTTTTGTTGGAGGGAAACTAGTTGTTTCAAATGGAAAACTAGTTTCAAAAATTAAGAAAAAATCAATTTCAAATTGGGCTAAAACTTCTATAAAATTAAAAAAATTCTCTGAAAAAGATTTTCAAATAAAATCTAAAAAGTCTTTAGAATCTGTAAATACAATTTTCATGCAGACAGAAATAATCACAAAATTAAACAATGCCGAACTTCAAACAAGCGGTGGACAAATTGATGCTTCAATAGATAAAGATATTTGGAAAGTTGCCGCTTTTGATAGAACTTTTGGAAAAAATACATCTGCAATTGGATTTTTAGAAAATTTTGGACCAGAAATAGGGGCATTTGCTTCCACCTGGAGTTTTCATGAGAATGATTTGATAGTAATTGGTTCTAATGACTCTGATATGACAACTGCATGTAATCACTTGATAAAAAATCAAGGTGGTTTATGTGTTGTAAAATCTGGAAAAATTATTGCATCATTACCACTACAATTTGCTGGAATTGTGTCTACTGATTCTTTTGAAACAGTATCATCAAATTTTGAAAAAATTAATCAATCTATGACTGATAATGGTTGCAAATTCTCTAGACCTCACCTGATCCCACTGTTTTTGCCATTTCTAGCATTACCATCGATCAGAATTCTTTCCAGTGGAATTGTTGATGTAAAAACTCGAAATTACATCAATCCCATCACTAAGTAATATTAAAAAAGGGGATTTCGAGGAATAAAGCTGAACGTTATGGCATCAATTCAACAAGGACCAAATGGACCAGTTTTAGTCCTCAAAGAAAGCGCTTTACAACAAAAAGGTAAAGATGCACAACAAAACAATATTGCAGCAGCAAAATTGGTTGCTCAATTAGTCAAAAGTAGCCTTGGTCCTAGAGGTTTAGACAAGATGCTTGTGGACTCTCTTGGAGATGTAACAATTACTAATGATGGTGCAACAATTCTCAAAGAAATCGACGTTCAACATCCAGCAGCAAAAATGATGGTCGAAATTTCAAAAACTGTAGATAATGAAGTAGGTGACGGAACTACTTCATCAGTTGTTTTTGGCGGAACTTTACTTGCAAAAGCTGAAGAATTAATCAAAAAAGATGTTCACTCTTCAGTAATTATTGATGGTTATCAGGCTGCTGCAGAAAAGACTCTTGAAATTTATTCTCAATTAGCAAAAAAGATTCAACCAGATGATCGTGAATCATTATTAAAAATCGCCACTACAAGTATGCAATCAAAATTAATTTCTGAAGATAGTAATGTCCTAGCAAAATTAGTTGTTGATTCAATTCTAAATATTGCAACTAAAAAAGGCGAAACATATTCTGTAGATTTGGAAAATCTTAAAGTTGAAAAGAAATCCGGTGGTTCAATTACAGATACACAAATCATTAAAGGAATTGTTCTTGATAAAGAAATTGTTCATAGTGGAATGCCAACTAAAATTGATAAAGCAAATATTGCACTTCTAAATTCTGCACTAGAAATTGAAAAGACTGAAATGAGTTCTGAAATTAGAATTTCTGATCCAACACAAATGCAAATGTTCCTTGAAGAGGAAAACAGAATGCTAAAGATGATGGTGGAAAAATTGCACAGTATTGGTGTTAATGTACTAATCTGTCAAAAAGGAATTGATGATATTGCACAACACTATTTAGCAAAGAATGGAATCATGGCAGTCCGTAGAGTTAAAGAAAGCGATATGATTAAACTCTCTAAAGCAACTGGAGGTCGTGTAATTAGTAATTTAGATGATTTATCTGAAAAAGATCTTGGATTTGCAAATATCGTTCAACAAAAGAAAGTTGAATCTGACAAATGGGTATTCATTGAAGGCTGTAAACACCCACAATCAGTTACTATGTTAATTCGTGGCGGTTCTCAAAGAGTTATTGATGAAGTAGACCGCTCAATTCATGATTCACTAATGGTTGTTAAAGATGTAATTGAAAAACCAGCTATTGTTGCAGGTGGTGGAGCTCCAGAATCATATGCTGCTGCTCAACTAAAAGATTGGGCTGATAGTTTTGATGGTAGAGAACAATTGGCAATTAAAAAATATGCAGAAGCCTTGGAAGTCATTCCATTAACTATTGCTGAAAATGCTGGAATGGATCCAATTGATACAATGGCTAATTTGCGTGCAAAACAAAATCAAGGAAGAAAATGGACAGGCATTGATGCAAAAAATACTCAGATTGCAGATATGCTTGCAATTGATGTTGTTGAACCAGTTGCAGTAAAAGAACAAATCATCAAATCCGCAACTGAAGCAGCTTGCATGATTTTGAGAATCGATGATGTAATTGCAGTCTCTGGTGCACCAGGCGGTCATTAGATTCACCTAAAAATTTAACAATCCTTTTCCAAACTAAAAATATTGTTTAAAGTTGGTATAGATTTAGGCGGAACAAAAACTGAAGTAATTTTACTTGATCCTAAGCTAAATGTTCTTCAAAGAAAAAGAGTTCCAACTCCCAATCAAAATTATGAAAAAATCATCAAAACAATTTCTGATTTAATTGGTGATGTAACTCAAAATATTTCAAATTTTACTGTTGGAGTTTGTACTCCTGGAGCAATTTCTAAACAAACTGGTTTAATTAAAAATAGTAACACACAATGTTTGATTGGTAAACCTTTCCAAGATGATTTAAAAAAAATTTTGAAAAAAGATATTCTGATTGAAAATGATGCAAATTGTTTTACAATGGCTGAATCTCTTTTGGGTTCTGCCAGAGATTTTGATACTGTATTTGGTATAATTATGGGTACTGGTGTTGGGGGTGGAATTGTTTATCAAAAAAAATTACTAGTCGGTAGAACTAACATTGCTGGAGAATGGGGTCATCACACTCTGATTCGTAATGGAAATCCTTGTTATTGTGGAAAACATGGATGTGTTGAAACCTATCTAAGTGGTCCTGCGCTTGAATCTTCATGGAAAAAACTTTCAGGATATTCAAAACCAATGCATGAAATTATTCGTGATTTGGATGGTCCTAGCGCAGAAATATGGAAAAATGATTTTCTAGAAAACTTTGGATATGCTCTTGCAAATGTGATTGATATTTTAGATCCAGATGTGATTGTTCTAGGTGGTGGTTTGTCAAACATTGATTTTTTGTATGATGAAGGAAAAAAATCAGTTTATGAAAAAGTTTTTTCAGATATTGTTGATACACCAATTATTAAAAATGAATTAGGTGATTCTGCTGGTGTCTTTGGTGCTGCTTTGTTATGGTGATTACTCTGGACATCCTTCCATTTTTGAAATAAAATAACCACTAGTCATTATTTCAATCTCGATATCTTCAGGAACAGATTGTGTATGACAAAATCTACATTCTTCAGAAGTTACTTTACTCTCTTGTTCTCCAATAGTTGCTAACCACTCTTTTGCATAATTGATTGCTTTTTCCAAATCACTATTGTCAGTAATTACGTCAAAATGCATGGTATGACCATCTTTTGCTTTAACATACGTATCAAAAACGTGAAAATCCATGTCTGTAAACTTTATTCGGAATATTTATTCCTGATTTCTAAAATCTTATCAATTATTTCATTTAGATTGATTTCTAGCTCTGTTGTAACTAAGATTAATCCTGCCCCGCCAACAGGAATGGTAATTCGAATAATTTTTTCATATTTTGCTAATGCATAAGCTGCATTACCAATTTTCTCTGATGTTTTTTTCCTTGTAGACCATCTGTATACAGCCTGCGAAAGAGAAAGCTCTGTCTCTTCTCTTGAGAGATAACTAGTCTTTCCTGGTCTCATTTTATCGTGTAATTCCCCATAATCATAAACTCCAACATATCTGATATTCTCGTCACATCCAAGGATTTCGTTACAGATTTCTTCGTAATTCATTTTTTCACCTATTGGGGCTCAATCGTTGCAGGAGGTTTACTAGAAATTGTATATGTCACCCATGTCACATCTTCGATTTCATTAGTAATTCTGTTACTCATTTTTTCGAGTATTCCATGTGGTAAACGTGTCCAATCTGCAGTCATTGCATCTATTGAATCTACTACTCTTATCATTACTATATTTCCGTATCTACGCTCATCTCCTACTACCCCTACTGCTCTATCATCGCCAACTGCGGCATAAGCTTGCCACACTTTTTCATAAATTCCTCCATTCATCAATTCTTCTTCAACAATTTTACTTGCCTTTTTTGCTATCATTAATTTTGTATCAGTTACCTCTCCGATTATTCTGACAGATAATCCTGGTCCAGGAAATGGATGTCTCATCAAAAGTTTTTCTGGAACTCCTAAAATTTTTGCAATTTTTCTTACTTCATCTTTATACAATTCTCTTAAAGGTTCTAAAATTTCTAGATCTAACCATTCAGGTAATCCACCAACATTATGATGTGATTTGATAACTGCCGCAGGACCCTTTGATACACCACTTTCAATTACATCAGGATAAAGTGTTCCTTGAGCAAGCCATTTGAATGGACCGTTACTTTCAGCAAAATTTGTAAAGACTCTAACAAACTCTTCTCCTACGATCTTTCTTTTATCTTCAGGATCTTCTACACCCTTTAATTTAGATAGAAATTCTTGTGAAGCATCAATCGAATTAAAATTTACTTTGAAATTTTCTTTAAACATCTCTTCGATCTCTTTTTCCTCATTCCATCTAAGCAGTCCATTGTTTACAAAGACACACTTCAATCTATCTCCAATTGCTTTGTGAATTAGTAATGCTGCTACTGTAGAATCAATTCCTCCACTAACACCACATAGTACATTTCCTTCAATTTTGGAAATTTTTTCCACACTAGAGTCAATAAATCCCTCCATAGTCCACTCTTGTTTTGCTCCACAAACCTTCAAAACAAAATTTTTCAAAATTTCTGTTCCCAATTCAGTATGAACTACTTCTGGATGAAATTGAATTCCAAAAACTTTTTTTTCCTCTGATGCTATTGCTGCGGCTTTAGCTCCTTCTGTATGACCAATAATTTTGAATCCTGGTGGAATCTCTTCTGCTTCATCACCATGACTCATCCAAGCTCTCAATGATTCTCCTAAATCACTCAAAAGATCTTTATCATTATCTATTGTTAGAACTGAGGAACCATATTCTTTATTTGCTCTTTTAACTTTTCCACCAAATTTATTTACAATTAATTGGTGTCCATAACAAATTCCTAGTAGTGGTAAATTCATTTCAAAAATTTTATTCTCTGGATTTGGAGCATCATCTGAATAAACACTTGATGGTCCTCCTGAAAAAATAACACCTTTAGGATTCATTTTTTGAATCTCTTCATAACTAATATCATATGGAACTAGCTCTGCATATACTGAAAATTCTCTAATTCTTCTACAAATTAGATGACTATATTGTGAACCAAAATCTAAAACTATAATCTTGTCCATTGTTTCACTTGCTCACATTCTCTAACATTCTTGTTAATGACCATCCTGCTGTATTGATTAGTTCATTAATTCTCTCTTTTTGTCTGTAATTTTTAATTATAATTTCTCTAATGTTTGGACCATTTTGATTTATGATGTAATCTATTATCGATTCTTTCTGAATTTTTCCACTTTCTACATCTTGCACATCTTTTCTTTTCATTTCTCCAATTATTCTATCTAGGAAAAATGACTTGAATGGTGGGGTATCAATGGTGATTCCAATTGTTTCATCTAACACAATTTCCAATTGTTCGGGTGTGACAAACGCGTTTGCAATAATTTTTCCGTCTTTACCCTGTTTAATTGGGATAGAATCCTTACTAGTTTTTGAATCTGAAATATTTTCCTCTAATTTTGAGGCTACTTTTCCAATTTCTGATGCCTTTTTAAAACTAGATTCCTTTAACAACCCGTCCAAAATTACTATGTTTTTTTCTAAAGATTCTAAGGCATCATGATGTCTATCAATCTGCTCGATCAAATTATCTCTCAGTGCAACAATTGCTTTCATTTGCTCCTCAGAGAGTTTCATAATTCTATAAATGAGAAATAGGTATTAAATGCATTCTAGGTAATTATGTAATCCAAATCAGAATATCTAACTTTTGTAAAGCCTTTGATTGAATTTGAAGTAGTAAATAATTGAGATTTACTAAATGTTGAAAGCCATTGAAGTAATGTTTTTGCTTCTTTTAATTTTTTTAATTTAATTTTCCTTTGTGTTCTTTTTGTATTAGAGTACTTTCCAATTTTATTTTCTAAATCCATTCCAAACAAAATAATTTTTTTTGCATGAAAATTACTAGCCAAAAAAACACCTCTATCACCATCCGTAAATCCACCAAAATTACTTAACTTACCAAATGATTTTGTTTGTGTAGTTCCAATAAAATTTTTGAAATTTTTTACAAACTCTAATTTTTCATAATTATCTGCATGTGCATGAACCACAATCATTGATTTCTTGGAAATTTTTTTAAGCGAATCCAAATCCCCATCAAGATCTGTTATTACTATATCTGGAATAATTCTGTTTTCTAAAATAAATGATAAAGCGCTATCTGCAACAATTTTAATTGGTTTTTTGAATTTTTTTAAAATTGGAATACATTTAGGTAATGATGGTCCTGAACCTATGACAAAAATGTCTTTATCTCTAATAATTTCTGAAATTTTTTCTACAGTTGATGAATTTGTAATAAAAGAATTTAATAGAATTGCTGATTTTTTATCTTCATTTTCACTATATCCAAAATCTTTACAAATTTTTTCATATTTTTCTTGCCATTTTCTGTATATCATATGACTAAAATGTATTAGTTTTTCATAAACTATGTGACAAAATTAGCAAAAATTAGTGTTGGAGGTAAAAATCCAATCAGAATAATGGGTATTTTGAACACTAGTCCCGAATCCTTTTTCAAAAAATCAATACACCAATCAAAAAATCAAATTCTTAATTCTGTTAAAGCAATGGAGGCAGATGGTGCAGATTTTATTGATGTTGGAGGTATGTCCACTGCACCTTATTTATCAACTAATGTATCTGAAAAAATTGAATCTCAACGAATTCTTAATGCAATCAAAATTATTCAAAATTCAACAAATATTCCAATTTCAATTGATACTGTACATTCTTCAACTGCAAAACTTGCACTAGAGTGTGGAGTAGAAATCATTAATGATATCTCTGGTCTAAAATATGATCCCCGTATGGCAAGCACCATCTCAAAATATTCACCATCTGTAATTTTATGTGCATTTAGCAAAAAACCGATTTCAGGAAATCTAATTTCATCTACACAAAAACTACTTGATGAAAGTATCAAAATTGCAACTGACTCTAAAATCTCTTTAAAAAAAATTGTATTGGATCCTTCAATAGGATTCTTTAGAAAAACTGGTAAAGGAAAATTTTTTACAAAAATAAATTCTGATTGGGTTCAAAGAGATCTTGAAATTATCAAAAATCTCTCAAAAATTAAAAAAGATTTACCTATTTTGATCTCTATTTCTAACAAATCATTTCTTGGGGAAATTCTCGAAAAAAAAGATCCATCTGATCGAATTTTTGGATCTATTGCTGCTGAAGCAATATCTGTGATGTATGGCGCTGATATTATTAGAACTCACAATGTTTCACAAACCAAAGATGCCATAACTATTGCAAAAAAATTAATCAAATGACACAAAGGCTTATAATTAATCTGAATCCTCCTAAACAAGGTTTCATTGGAATTTAGAGAAGGCTTAACTTTTGACGATGTATTACTTGTTCCTAAATACTCTGATATTACAAGCAGAAGCCAAACCGATCTAACCACCAAACTTTCAAGAAATATTTCAATCAAAATTCCATTTGTAAGCGCAAATATGGATACCGTTACAGAATCATCAATGGCAGTGGCTATGGCTAGAGCTGGAGGAATTGGAATTATTCACCGATTTTTAACAATTCAAGAACAGGCAAATGAGGTTCTCAAGGTTAAAAGATCTGGAAGTGTGATGATTGAAAATCCCTACACAATATCTTCAGAAAAATCAGTTCAAGATGCAATTGATTACGCTGATGAAAAAGAAATCTCTGGTTTACTCGTTGTGGATTCTTCATCAAAATTGGTAGGAATTGTAACTGAACGTGATTATCTATTTGCTGACACACAAAGAAAAATTTCAGAAATTATGACAAAAGATGTAATCTCTGCAAAACCTGGAATTTCAATTGATGATGCAAAGAAAATTTTACATGAAAACAGAATTGAAAAATTACCTCTTGTTGATGATTCCGGAATTATTAAAGGACTGATTACAAGTAAAGACATCACAAATAATACTGATTTTCCAAATGCATCAAAAGATAAGAAAGGAAGACCTCTTGTTGGTGCTGCAGTTGGTGTGAAAGGTGACTTTCTTGAGAGAAGTGAATCATTAATTGATGCGGGAGCTGATGTTTTAGTTGTTGATATTGCACATGGTCATAGTGAAAATGCTATAACTACTGTAAAACATATCAAGAAAGCTTTTCCAGATTGTGAATTAATTGCAGGAAATATTGCTACTGGAAAAGGTGCAGAAGATTTGATTAAAGCAGGAGTTGATGCAGTCAAAGTTGGTGTAGGTTCAGGTTCAATTTGTATTACTAGAGTAATTACTGGTTCAGGTGTTCCACAATTAACAGCTGTAATGGATTGTGCAAAAATTGCCAAAGAATATGATATTCCAATTATCTCTGATGGAGGAACTAGAACATCTGGTGATGCAACAAAAGCACTTGCTGCAGGAGCTTCTTCTGTAATGGTTGGTAGTATGTTAGGTGGTACTGATGAGTCCCCTGGTACTGTTTTAACTAAAAATGGAAAAAGATTCAAACTCTATAGAGGAATGGCATCTCTTGCAGCAAACATTGGAAGAAAATCCAAAGAAACAGGCTCAATTTCACTTGAAGATGATCTAAATGATTATGTTGCTGAGGGTGTTGAGGCAATGGTTCCATACAAAGGCTCAGTAAGTGATATTCTCAAACAATTAACGGGGGGAGTTCGTTCTGGTCTGAGTTACTGTGGTGCTCACACAATTCCTCAAATGCAAACCAATGCTGAATTCATTAAAATGTCAAGAGCTGGATTTGCTGAAAGTCAACCTCATGATGTATCTTTAATGTAGATAATTTTTTATCCGGTATATGGAATCAAAACATTATGTTATCTAAGAGAACTATCATTGGTTTGGTTGTTGGTAGCATAATTATTGCAATTGGTGGGCTTTCTCTAATTACTCATATTGGTACAATTACAGTTAATGAAAACTATTTTGTAAATGTAGGTGATTCTACAAGACACGAAATTCCTGCACCTGCAAAAACTCCCCAATCTATCACTGTGACTGGTGATTCTTTTGATTTGAAATTACAAAGTCCAGGTGAGGGATTACAAATTCCCAAAACTTCATACAAAAAAGAAGTTACTCTAGATTGGGTTCACGCTGAAGATGGAACTACAATCATTCAAATTCAAAATACTGGAAATTCTGAGTTAGAGATTACTGGAGAATTTGTTCGAAGTTTTGATCCGCTATTGTTCACATATGATCTCATGGTGATTGTATCTGGAATGGTGATTATTGGATTTAGTATGGGTTTTTCTTTGAGAAAACCAAAGGGATTCTAATTTACTTTTGCAGAAGCATAAGAACCCAATATCTTCAAAAATGTAGTTTCTTCTTTTAGATTTTTGAGCATATTTTTAATTTGAGGTTCCTCTCTATGTCCTTCAAAATCTACAAAGAAATTATATTCCCATACGCTCAATTTGGTTGGTCTGGATTCAATTTTTGTAAGGTTGATTGATTCATTATGAAATTTTTCTATAATTTTGAACAATGAGCCTGGTTCATGCTTTATAGAAAAAATAATTGATGTCTTGTCTTTACCTGAAGGCTCTGTATTCTTCTCTCCAATTATTAGAAAACGTGTATAATTATTTGGATTATTTGAAATGTTTTCTGCAATTATTGGAATTTCGTGAATTTCTGATGCAGACCTACTGGCAATACACGCACAATTTTTTTTATCTAGTTTTTTTATAATCTCTACACTTCCTGCAGTATCATAAGTAGGAATTGTTTTGAAATTATTTTTTTCAATAAATTTTCTACATTGACCTAATGCTTGAGGATGTGAATAAACTGAATCTATTTCTTCTATTTTTCCTGTTCCAATTAGGCAGTGCTCAATTCGAAAATAAGTCTCACCAATGACATTAACTTCTAATGAAAATAATGCATCATAACTTTCACCCACACTACCTTCAATGGAATTTTCAACAGGTATGATTCCATATTTTGTTTTATTTTGAGTATTCTCAATTACATTAGAAAATGTTTGACAAGGTATAGTTTCAATCTCTTCTTGAAAATAATTTTTTGCTGCAGCTTCACTGTAAGCACCTCGTTCTCCTTGGAACGAAACTTGAGTCATTTCTTACTCTCTAACTTGCACAAAGTCGCTTTTGCCAAAATCAGAAGAAAGCTTTCTTTCATCAATCCATGAACATTCTGTACATTTGATTGCGTCTCTCATTGGGACCACTTTTCCTCCACATTTTCTGCATTTTGTAAATAATATTCCTAAATTACTATCATCCATATTTGCATGAATTGTTCCATTAATGTGGCTGACAATCTTTAGTTTTGCAATATCATTAACTAGTGCAATATTTTTTCTGCGAATATTTCTAGTTCCGCAAACACATTCTATTTTTGATGAATTTGGTTTATCATTAATGTAATCTATTGTAACTGCAATCATTGAAGACATTACGGCTGCTACAGTACCAATAATAATATCTCCTGGTTTTGGAACTGATAGATTTTTTGGATGCTTTATGTTTGCAATTCTTGAATTTTTATCAATAATTTTCTCACCAATCGTGGCTGCTCTTACCATGTCTCCATCATCAAAAGTATTGTATCCTGCTTCATACTCCTCAATTGAAGCAATCTTGTCGCCTGGAAAAGTCATATTATCTGACATGATGATTTTTACGATTAAATGATTATAATTGTTTATGGTGTTTTGACAAATAATAAATCACCAAAAATCTTCAAAACTGTATGAAAGCGCTTGTTTATGAGAATTATACCACTGATGACGATTTTTCAAAAATTTTACAAATTAAAGATATTCCTATCCCTGAACCAAAACCCAATGAGGTCGTATTCAAAGTTGAATCTGCCTCACTAAACTATGATGATATTTGGGGAATGCGTGGAAAGCCATTAGCAATTCCTTTACCTCACATATCTGGTACTGATGCTGCAGGAGTTGTAACTGCAGTTGGACATGATGTAAAAAACATCAAGGTCGGTGACAGAGTTGTTTCGCATGGAAATATGTCATGCAGAGTATGTAAAGCGTGTACATCAGGTAGGGAATATGATTGTAAAAAACGACGAATATGGGGATTTGAAACTGGTCCACTATGGGGTGGATATTGTGAATTCACCCATTTGCCAGAAGTTAATGTGATCAAAATTCCTGATAACGTATCTTTTGATGAAGCCGCAGCTGCATCTATGACCATGCTAACTTCATGGCATATGCTTGTTGGTCGGGCAAAAATTCAGCCAGGACAATTAGTTTTGGTAATGGGTGGAAGTTCAGGTGTAGGAAATTACGGGATTCAAATTGCAAAACTCTTTGGTTGCACTGTAATTGCAACTGCTAGTCCTGAAAAATTAGAACAATTAATTGAATTGGGAGCAGATTATGCAATTGATCATAGAAAGGAAGATTGGCACAAAGATGTTAGAAAAATTGCCAAAGAAATTGTAAAACCATTTGGTGACGTAAGAGGAGTTGATGTGATTTTTGAACATATTGGTGGTTCACACTGGAATAAAGAATTGACTCTACTCAACTATGGTGGAACCATAATCACAACTGGTGCTACAACTGGATACAATGCTCCAACTGATTTGAGACATATTTTTTTCAAAGGATTAAACATCTTAGGCTCTACACAAGGAACAAGAGCAGAACTGGAACAAGCTTTCTATTGGATGTCTCAAGGAAAAATAAAATCAATAATTGACTCTGTTTTTCCTTTAGAACGTGCAGCAGAAGCACACACCAAGATGTTAAAGGGAAAAGGATTATTTGGAAAAATCATTCTCAGACCAAGCTGATTCTAATGGATGATCCTAAAACTAACTCAATTTTGGATGAAGGTAATAGATTATTTTTGAAAAAAAAGTTCATTGAAGCTATTCAATATTATGATAGAATTTTAACTGAAAATTCTCAAAACCTTAGTGCTTTAAATAACAAAGGCTATGCATTAAGTAAGCTCAAAGAATATGAAAAAGCAATTGAATGCTATAATACTGCATTAACTTTTTTTCCAGACGATCTTTCAATTCAAGTCAATAAAATTTCTGCATTAAGAAAGATGAAACAATTTTCTGAGAGTCTTGATTTATGTAACAAAATCTTACAGAATTTTCCAAATTATAATATTGTACTATATCATAAAGAACGAATATTATTTTCTATGAAAAATTTTGATGATTCTATTTTATGTTGTAATCAGATTTTAGATGATTATCCCGATAATGCTGATGTACTTTATGATAAATCATGTTCCCTAGCTATGCGTGGTGAACTGGAACAATCTTTGGAGATTTTGAGTTTGGCTATCTCAAATAATAGCAAATTCAAAAATAAAGCAAAAAGTTCTACTTGTTTTGAAATCTTAAAAAATAATCATCTTTTTGAAAAATTAATCTCATAACCAATGAGGAATTTCAAAATATTCTCCAATATCTTCATTTTTTAGCAATTTCATTAATGCATTAGCTTGAGGCGTAGATAAAACAGGCATATCAAATTGATTATCTGTAGAAATTCTTGGACATGCCACTTGAATAAATGCATCAATACCTTTTAGATTTCTCAATCTTTCATTTGTAATGTCTGTTAATGCAAATAACTGAACTTCTTTTCCAAATTCTTCTAGTTGTTTTTTCATCTTTAAACCAAATACTTTGGATAACTGACCTTCTTTCAAACCAATGATTATTCCAAAAGTTTTGGCTTCAGCAGCCTTGTAAATTGCCAATGTGGATTTTCGTTTTAGCTTTTGTGCAAATTCTGTAATTTCTCTAACTTCGTTAAAATATGGATCAAGTATGTATGTTGGTAAATTTGTAGATAGTGCAATTCCTGCTGCATGAAAATTACTTTGTCCAAGAAAAACATATGCATCTACTTCCTTTTTCAGTTCTGATGTGGGATAAAACTCACAACCAAAAACTTGACCATCATTTAACTGACCTTTTCCTTTACCAATTTTTACATTAATTGAATTTTGCAAAAATATTTTTTTTACATTATCTACCTGATGCAAATGTTGACTATCTGTTACAAGTGAGATTGTTTTACCTTTTAGTAATTCTGTACATTTCTGAGCAACACTATCAAATCCTACATCATCATATGCATCAATTAAAAATACATTTTTTTCATATTCTTCAGTATTGATTGTATGTCCTACATTAAATTGGATATCTGCTCCAAGTACTTTAGAACCATTAGAATTCAAATCACAAGTTCCCCAAGTAGTATCAGCTAGAACGTATGCTGGAATATTGAATTTTTTTGTTATATTTTTTGCAGTTTCTTGAACTTGTGGAAGAATCCCATCAGGACCATTCAGTGAAATTGAGGCAGGATTTCTCTCTTTAATTATCTCAAAAATTCTTTTTTCATCAATTATTATCAATTCAGCTTAAAAATCAATTTAATTAATTTAAACCAATTGTACTTAGAACAGATAAAAATGTCAGATAAAATTTTTAAAAATATGTCTAACAAAACCATACTTCATGTAGGTTTTGATGATACTGATTCTCCAAAAGGCATGTGTACAACCTTTTTGGCATTCAAAATGGTGGATTACCTTAAATCACAAGATACTGATTTTGTTGATTTTCCAAAATTAATCAGATTCAATCCCAACGTTCCCTGGAAAACGCGGGGTAATGGTGCTGTTTCTTTTAGCATTAAAACAGGCAATCCCGCAAAAATTAAAAATAAAATAAAAAATTTTGTTGAAAAATTTTCAGATGTTGAAAATGGGGCTAATCCTGGTTTAGTTTTTTTAGAATCTGAAAATATTTCAGAGAATTTCTCAAAATTTAGTGAATTAGCTATGTGGCAATTAGTAAATCGTAATAATGCAAAAAAGTTTGTTCATGAAAATAATTTGGATTATTTTTTTATGGGAAATGGTCAGGGTTTAGTAGGTGCAATCGGTTCAATTGGATATATGTTCAGTGATCATACATTGGAACTAATTTCATATCGTAAAAAAAGAAAATTTGGTACTAAGAGAACTATCTCTTCTCAAAGTGTCAAAGATATGCAAGAAAAAACATTTCCTAATACTTACAACAATTTTGATGATAAAAAAAATAGAGTGATGATTACTCCTCATGGACCTGATCCTGTTTTTTATGGAATCAGGGGTGAAAATGTTGAATCATTGTTAACTGCTAAAAAAATTGTACAAACAAATGAAAAACTTGATGGCTACATGATCTTTAAATCAAATCAGGGAACAAATGATCATCTCAAAAATCAACTAACTAAAGATAATATCAAAACTTATTCTTCAGGTTGGTTAACTGGAAAAATAGTTTCTAATCCTAAATCTTCCAAGGGAGGTCATATTTTCTTTAAAATTTCTTCAGATGAATTTGAATTAGATTGTGCAGTATACAAAGAAACAGGACTTGTAAAAATTGCCAGTTCTTTTATTTCTGGAGATAAGGTAATGTTGGCTGGAGGAATTCGCAAATCATCTAAAAATTTTCCCAAATCTCTCAATGTGGAATTGATAAAAATTCTTGATTTTGCACAAAAGAAAATTCAATCCAATCCAAAATGCCTAAAATGTAATAAAAATATGAAATCAAAAGGAGCAAATCAAGGATTTGAATGCATAAAATGTGGTAGAAAATCCTCCAAAAAGGAATCAAAAATACTCCCTAGAAAATTGCAAAAAAAATTGTTCATTCCGCAGATCTCTGCACACCGACATCTAACAAGACCTGAACAAAGAATGGGAATTACTAACAAACCAAATCAATTCTCTGAAAAGGTTTCTTGGTTTTTTAGAGAATAAGTAGCGGGGAGTAGATTTGAACTACTGAACTGCGGGTTATGAGCCCGCCGGGATGACCTAGCCCTAAATAGTCTGGCTTCCCCACCCCGCTGAAGAAAAATAAATCCGAGCGGTATATACGCTTTATTAAATTCGTTATAACCATTAATATGATTTAGAAAAATCATTACTTTATGGACAAGAAAATTTCCATTGGTGTAATTGCAATCTCTGTCTTGTTTTCAATCTTTGTATTAACATCTCCATCAGACCCAATTCCTTTACCTTCTCCAAACCCCGTATCTGAAAATTCATCAGTAAAAATTATTGCTGAAAATCTTGACAAACCTCGTTCTATTGCTATATCGGAAAATAGAATTTTTGTTACTGAAAAAGATGGAAAAATCAGAGTTATTCAAGATGATGTTTTACTTGATGCACCTTTAGCCGTATTTAGAACTCCAGATGTTTTTGATGGTGGCTTGTTAGGAATTACCACACACCCAAATTTCTTAGAAAATCATTTTCTGTATGTATTTTTGACTTATGAAGAAGATGGAGAATTGTGGAATAAAATTTTAAAAATTACTGAATTTGAAAATAAACTACAAAATGCAGAAACCATTTTTGATAAAATTCCTGCTTCATCATTTACAAATGGTGGATTTTTGAAATTTGGTCCTGATGGAAAACTTTATGCAGGTACTGGAACCGTTTCAGATGCCTCACATCTTCCACAAGATTTGAACTCATTTGCTGGAAAAGTTTTAAGACTCAATGATGATGGTTCAATTCCAAATGATAATCCATTTGAAAACTCGGCAGTCTACACTTATGGACATAGACACCCTCAAGGAATGACTTGGGATTCTGAAGGAAATATGTACTTGGCAGAATTTGGACCTGAAAAAAATGACGAAATCAATCTAATTGTTGCTGGACAAAATTATGGTTGGCCTGAAAAAGAATGTGGTGGAAATGAAATCTATACTGGTGCAATTTTATGTTATGATCCTAGTATTGAGCCTGGAGGAATCACTTTCTATAATGGGGAGAAATTAAATTTTGAATTTCCATTCATAATGGCTTCAATGCGAGCTACAAATCTCTACCAATTAGATTTTGAAGAGGGTCTTAGTTCTCAAAAATCAATTCTTAGTGGAATCGGAAGAGTCAGAGATGTAGTCGAAGATACTTCTGGAAATCTCTACGTCATTACCTCAAACACTGATGGAAAAGGTTTTCCAGATGCTAAAGATGATAAACTATTGAGGCTATTGAAGTAAAATGCCCAAGTCATCAATTTCTGGATTCTTTGAAAAAGACAGAAAATCACGTCTAGCTGATGTTGCAAATTTTTCAAATCTTACTCAAGATGAATTGGACATTTTACAGAAAACTGATGGCGGAATCACTTTTGAGAAAGCAGACAAGATGGTAGAAAATGCAATAGGTACTTTTTCACTTCCATTGGGAATTGCAACTAATTTTCTAATTAATGGCAAAGACTATCTTGTACCAATGGTAATAGAGGAACCTTCAGTTATTGCAGCAGCTTCCAAGGGTGCAAAAATTGCAAGAATCAAAGGAGGATTCACTGTTACTTCTGATGAATCATACAGTATTGGACAAATCCAAATACTAGATGTAGATATTTCAAATTCCATAAAAAAAATTACTCAAAACTCTCAAAAAATTATTGATTTGGCTAATTCAAAAAGTAACACATTATCCAAGATGAACAAGGGTGCAAAAGAGATTCAATGCAAAGAAATCAAAACTTCTTCTGGAAATATGTTGATTGTTGAACTAGTAATTGATGTTGCAGATGCAATGGGCGCAAATGTAACAAATACAATGTGTGAAGCAGTAGCTCCACTTTTAGAAGAAATCACTGGAGGAAGAACTCTATTACGAATTCTATCAAATTATTCTACAAAAAGAATGTCAAAAGCTACTGCAGTATTTGAAAAAGAGGCTGTTGGTGGTGAAAAAGTAGTTGATGATATTATCTTGGCATTTGAATTTGCAGATAATGATGTTTATCGTGCAGTTACTCATAACAAAGGAATCATGAATGGTACTATTGCAGTAGCTAATGCCCTTGGACAAGATAGTAGAGCAATTGAAGCAGCAGCTAATGCTTTTGCAGCTAATTCCGGACAATATCGTTCACTATCTAAATGGAGTAAGGATCCTGAAGGTAATTTGGTAGGTACTCTTGAAATTCCACTTTCTGTAGGAATTGTTGGTGGTGTTGCAAATGTTCATCCAGTTGCAAAAATTTGTACAAAAATTTTAGGAGTAACTTCTGCTCAAGAATTAGCATCAATTATGACTGCTACAGGGTTGGCGCAAAATTATAGTGCAATTCGTGCGCTTGCTACAGATGGAATTCAGAAAGGGCATATGCGTCTACATGCGAGAAATCTAGCAGCTGCTGCAGGTGCATTGCCTGAACAAATAGACAAAATTGTTCAAATCATGGTCAAAGAAAAAACAATTTCACTTGACAGAGCAAAGGAATTACTAAAGCAAATTTAAACATGGTATTATATACCCAAAAATGGAGTTAAACATACATGTCTGAAGTAAGATTTGCTATTCCTAAAGGAAGCCTTGAATCTGCCACATTCAAGTTATTGGAAAATTCATGGACCAAAGTTAATCGTAAAGACAGAACATATCGTGTATACCTTGATGATCCAAAAATTATTGTCAAAATGCTACGTCCTCAAGAGATTCCCACACTAGTTTCTGAAGGTCTCTATGATGTTGGAATTACAGGAAAAGATTGGGTTGGAGAAACCAATTCAGATGTAGAACCAATTTTAGATTTAGAATACGGAAAAATTAGACTAGTTATTGCTTTTCCAGACAAATATAGATACAAAAATCTTGATGAGATGGTAGCAGATTATGCTAAAAAGAAAAAAGTTCTAAGAATTTCTTCAGAATATTTGATTACTGCTTCAAAATTTATCAAAAATCTCAAATCATACAAGAAAGCTTTTGGTAACAAAGATCCTCTAATTGTAACTCCATGGGTTCGTTTAGGAAATAACAAGAATGTCCAAATTCATTTATCATTTGGAGCTACTGAAGCAAAACCACCTGAAGATGTAGATGCAATTATGGATGTTACTGAAACTGGAACCACATTAAAACAAAACAAATTAAAAATTGTAGATGAGGTTCTTACATCAACTGCACATTTGATTGTAAATAAAAAATCACTTAAAGATCCCACAAAACGTGAAAAAATATTTGATATTGTTACATTGATGCGTGGTGCAGTTCAGGGAAGAAAATATCTCCACATTTATCTAAATGTTAGAGAAAATAATCTTAAAAAATTACTAGTGCAGATGCCTTCTCTAAAGAAACCAACAGTTAGTCCTCTAAGTGAAAATGGTTGGTATGGAATAAACACTGTAGTTAGAAAAGATGAATTTTACAAACTTATTCCTAAATTACGTAAGATTGCTCAAGGACTAGTTGTTCATGAACCTAGACAAATTCTTGAACTAGAGGAGATCAAGCGTGACGAAGAGAATTGATGAAAGTAATCAAAGTCAAAAATGTTGAAACATTTGTTGCACAATTAAATTCAAAGAAAACCGATATTGATTCCTCAATTGTGAGTTCAATAATTCGAGATGTCAAGAAAAATGGAGATCAGGCTGTAAAAAAATATGAAAAAAAATTCTCAAAGGCAGTTATAAAAAATATCAAAATCTCTCAAAGCGAGATAAATTCTGCATTAAAATCACTATCCAAAAGTCAATTAGACTCCATTAACGAATCCAAATCAAGATTACTAAAAACAGAATCTGCAATAAAATCCATTTTAAAAAATAAAACAATTACCAATAATGGTGTAAAAATTTCCAAAAAATTCATTCCACTAAATAGCGTTGGCTGTTACATTCCAGGTGGCTTGGCAAGATATCCTAGCTCAGTAATCATGTCTGTAACACCTGCAAAAATTGCTGGAGTAAAACGAATAGTTGTTGTATCTCCTCCAAACTCTAGTGGAAAAATTGATCCTATGACTATTGCTGCTGCAAAAATTTGTGGTGCAAATGAAATTTACAAAACTGGTGGAGTTCAATCAATTGCTGCACTAGCTTATGGTACTGAATCTATTCCAAAAGTTGACAAAATTGTTGGACCAGGCGGTGCATTTGTAACAGAAGCTAAATTTCAAGTAAGTAGAAATGTCTCAATTGATATGTTGGCAGGTCCTACCGAACTAGGAATAATTGTAGATAACTCTACAAATCCCACATATGCAGCACTAGACTTGATCTCTCAAGCAGAACATAGTAACGATACATTTTGTTATGTGATTACCACTTCAGAGAAAATTGCAAAACAAATCAATTCTATTCTTGATAAAATTATTTCTCAGATAGATAGAAAAGATATTGTAAAATCTAGTCTTTCAAAAAATGGCTTTATTGCAATTTGTAAAAACAACACTGATTTAATCAGTCTTGCAAATCAAATGGCTCCTGAACACTTGCAAATAATGACTAGAAATTCAGAAAAACTAGCCTCAAAAATCACTTCACCAGGTTTGATTCTTACTGGAAATGACTCTCCCTCATCAGCAAGTGACTACATTCTAGGCTCAAATCACATTCTTCCAACAAATGGATTTGGAAAAGTAAGAGGCTCACTTTCAGTTCTTGACTTTATGAAATTAAATACTAAAGTTAGAACCTCTAAAGATGGCTTGAAGAAAATTTCAAAATCTATGGAGATTTTAACAAATTCCGAAGGACTTTCAAATCACTTTGAAGCAGTAAGAGGTAGATTGAAATGAAAAAAAACTGGCTAGATGAAAAAATTAAAAGATTCTCATCAATTGGGGGATATGTAAAACCAGAACTGATTTCAGATTCAATAAAACTGGACTCTAATGAAAATTATGTGATTTCAAAACAACTTCAAAATGATATTATCAATACTGCTAAAAAAAATTCTGATGTTAGAGAGTATCCTCTTGGTGGAGTTGAACAATTAATTGAATCTCTTTCAAAATTCCTCAAAGTTCCATCAAATATGATTGGTGTAGGCAATGGTTCTGATCAAATTCTAGATTTGATTCTCTCCAATTTTGCCTCCAAGAGTACCAAAGTATTAACATCAAATCCTACATTTGGTTTCTTTGAAGAGCGTTGCAAATTATACTCTATTCCGATGATTCGTATACCTTTTTCAGATGACATGAAACTTGATTTGAATCAATTTCTTAAAGAATCAAAAAAAGCAGATATTCTTTACTTGGACTCTCCAAATAATCCTACAGGATTTCAATTTACAAAAACTGACATTTTAAAACTAGTAAAATCATTTGACGGACTAATAATAATTGATGAAGCCTATGGAGAATTTTCTGATTACTCGTTATCAAAACTTGTAAAAAATTATCCAAATCTTGTAGTGGTTAGAACTGTATCAAAATCATTTGGTCTTGCCGGACTACGCTTAGGATACTTTGTAGCAAACAAAGACTTTGCAGATGCATTCATGAAAGTAATTCAATATCCATACCCACTTAGTACAATTACTATCCAATCAGGAATAAGTGCTCTTGAGAAACCTGAAATTATGCTGGATTCAGTCAATGTGATTAAATCTGAAAGAAAAAGAATCATTGAAACTCTCAAAAAATATGATGCATTTGATGTCTTTGATTCAAAGGCAAATTTTGTATTATTTGATGCTCATGGTTCATACAAACGTGTTTTTACTGCACTTTCAGAACAGGGAATTTCAATTAGAAAATTAGGTAAGATTGGAAATCATGAAGGTTGTCTTCGAGTCTCAATTGGTACCAAAGAGATGAATTCAAAATTTTTATTGGCAATTCGTGATTTTCTAGGATGACTCTACAAGAAATTTCTAGCGGAATATTTGTCGAGGATTCAAAGATTTCAGAAATCAAAAAAATTGATGGTTTGATATTTGATTGTGATGGGGTTTTAGTAGATATTACAGAATCATATGATTCGACAATTATTCAAACAACAAAATACGTTTTAGAAAATATTTTTAACATTATTTCAAAAACTGATGTATCTTACAAAATAATCGAGGATTTCAAAGCTTCTGGTGGATTTAATGATGAAGTTGATGTAACTTATGCATGTATTATATCATTTTTTGCTGCAGAAAAATTATCAAAAGATTATCTAAATTTCATTAATCTTGTAATTGAAAATTCTGATTCTACTGGAATCAAATCTGTAGAAAAATTTATTGAAAAACAAATTGATATTACTCAAATTAAAGAAAAACTTGCATATCCTGGAAATCATGATGAAAATATTTTGTATCAAATTTTTGATCAAATTTTTTATGGTCCAGAATTATACAAGACAATCTTCAATAAAGAATCCAATTTTTCTGGAACAGGTTTCATAGAAAAAGACAAATTAATTTTATCAGAACAACTCTTGGAAAAATTTGAGAAAAAATTCAATAAAAAATTAGCACTTGTAACTGGAAGAGGATTTCAATCTGTAAAATATACATTGAAAAATTTACTTGAAAAATTTGACATAAAAAATTCAAGATTTTTGGAAGATGAATCAAGAGAACTTGCCAAACCTAATCCTCTACCACTTCAAAACACTATACAAAAAATTCAATCCACTACACCTCTATACATTGGAGATTCAATGGAGGATTTGATTATGGCAAAACAATTGAAAAAAGATGGTACTCTAGTATTTTTTTGTGGAATTACTGGTACAAGCAAACATCCAAAAGAAAAACATGCTTTATTTGAAAAAAATGAGGCTGATTTAATTTTAAATTCAATTGATGACCTTCCGAAGGTATTAAATTTAGACTAGTTGAAATCTTAATCTCTGTGAATAAAATGAATATTAGAAAAGCCACAATCTCTCGAAATACAAAGGAGACTAGCATCAATGTCTCAGTTAATCTTGATGGTTCTGGAAACACATCAATTAAAACTGGAATTAATTTCTTGGATCACTTGATTGTTTCCTTTGGAAAACACAGCATGATGGATCTAAAAGTTAATGCAAAATCAAATGATGGTATTGAACACCATTTGATTGAAGATACTGCAATTACAATTGGATTGGCAATAGACAAAGCATTGGGAAATCGTTCAGGAATTACTAGATTCAGCTATGCTTCAGTTCCTATGGATGAATCACTTTCAGAAGCCTCAATTGATCTTGTAAAAAGACCATTTTGGAAACTAACACTATCCATTAAACGTAACAAGATTGAAGATATCTCTAAAGAAGATTTGGAACACTTTTTCCAATCATTACTACAGAATCTCAATAGCTGTATTCACCTTACTGTAAAGTATGGGGAAAATGATCACCACAAAGTTGAATCTGCAATCAAATCACTAGCTGTAGCTTTTAGAAGTGCATGTTCACAAGACAAAAAACAAAAAGGAATTCCAAGCACTAAAGGTTCAATGTAATGGTCAGTGTTGCAATATTTGATTACGGTGCAGGCAATATATTTAGTCTGAAAAATTCTCTTGAAAAAGTTGGTGCAACAGTTTCAGTAATTACTGATTTTGACAAACCAAATAATTTTTCAGGAATTTTTTTACCTGGTGTTGGAAACTTTGATCCTGCAATGGTAAGCATTTCAAAATCCACCACTTCCTTTTTGGATTTTGTCAAAGAAACACCTGTTTTTGGAATTTGTTTAGGCATGGAAATGTTTTTCAAACAAAGTCAAGAGGGAATTGAAAAAGGACTAAACGTTATTGATGGTGAAGTAATTTCTCTTCCAAATTCTCTTAAAGTACCTCATATGGGTTGGAATGATTTGCAAATCAAAGAACCAGGTGTAATTTTAAATGGTGTCAAAAATGGTTCATGGGTTTATTTTGTTCATTCTTTTAGAGCCAAACCAGATTCTGAAAGTGTAATAACTGCTGAATCTGATTATGGAATTAAAGTTCCAGCAGTAGTTGAAAAAGATAATTTCTATGGAACTCAATTTCACCCAGAAAAATCTGGAGATGTTGGAAAAATCATGCTAAAAAATTTTCTTGATGTGTGTAAAAAATGAAAGTAATTCCCGCAATTGATCTAATGAGTGGTCAAGTAGTACGACTATACAAAGGAGATAAAAACCAAAAAACCATTTACAGTGAGGATCCCGTATCTGTTGCTAAACAATGGGAACAAGACGGTGCTGACATACTTCATCTAGTCGACCTTGATGCAACATTGGGAATAGGCTCAAATATTGAAGTAATTAAAAAAATTCTAAGCGAAGTAAAAATTCCGGTTGAAGTAGCTGGGGGTCTTAGAGAT
>VMBT01000301.1_pt1 | contig 33175 bp, 30 predicted proteins | sample 4404301 | NCBI WGS metagenome assembly VMBT01 (sample SAMN12238535, study PRJNA552566) | marine metagenome | isolation source: Coastal seawater | place: USA: coastal Georgia, Sapelo Island | collected 2008-08/2009-08
CATCGGCAATGAAATCTCCGGTCTTGGGAAAGGTGATTGCTCTGGCCCGCGTGGACGTTGCACATTCCGACCTTGATACCGTACTGGAGGTTGGACGTCTGGATGGTGATCAAATGCGCCTTCCGGCGTCAGTCGTGGCCTTTCCGCATTTTGACCCCGCTAAAGAAAGGGTAAAAGGCAATTACACTGCGCCCAACCATCGCGTAGTAGAATCCGTAGGATAACCAGAAGCTAGTTCCAGTAAATTGAGGACCAACGCATGAGTGTCTTACTTGGGCTATTGTCCGCACTGTGCTGGGGTTTTCATGATCTTCTGGTGCGGCTGATCTCTCAGCGTTTTCACATTTTAAGCACCCTTTGCGTTGTTTTTGCGATCAGTTGTGCTGGGCTTGCAGGGAAGCTTGTTTATTCTTCTCTTTCCTTTGATATCCAGTTGGAGGTTGGAATTCTGACCTCCCTTTCCGGAGCGCTGTTCGCATTTTCGACATATGCCCTTTATCGGGCTTTTGAAATTGGACCCATTCGGCGCGTTGCACCCATTATCGGGGCATATCCCGTCTTTTCGGTGTTTTGGGCAGTTTTTACAGGGGCGCAAATAAGCCTGATGCAATGGATTGCCGTGACGGCTGTATTAGGAGGCGTCGCCTTTGTCGCGCGCAATATGGGGGAAACGGAGGAAAATTCTGAACGTTTCAGGCAGGCATTACTGTGGTCTGGCGTTTGTTGTTTTGGATTTGCGGTATCTTTTGCAATTGGTCAGAAAGCGATCCTGGGTGGCGATATCTGGGTTATCACGTTTTATGCAAGATTAAGCGGCTTTTTATCCGTGCTCATCATCGGGGTTCTGTCACGCAGGTTGCATCGGGTGCCACTTCGGCTTTTGCCCTTACTTTGTCTTCTGGCAATTCTTGATACTGGTGCCTTTGCTTTTGTGACCAGCGCTGGTCATTTTTCAAATCCGGAATATGGCACTGTTGCCTCTTCGATATCAGGAATTTTCGCGATCATTCTTGGTTGGATTTTTCTCAATGAGCGTTTGACCCCATATCAATGGATTGCAGTTGCCACGGTCTTTGGCGGCATCGCTTTTTTAGGTCTTTGATGACACGGTCTATACGTCAGTAAAGCGAACCGTTCCAATGTGGCCCAAATTTCGATTGCGCTGCGCATAATCAATCCCATATCCGACAACAAATTTGTCTGGGATTTCAAATCCTGTCCAATCCGCTTTTATAGGAACTTCTCTTCGGGTGGGTTTGTCCAGAAGTGCGATGGATTTCATTCTGGCTGGTTTTCTGGATGCCAAAAGGTTGATCACGTGGCTGAGGGTAAATCCTGTATCGACAATATCTTCCACAACAAGAACATCACGGCCCTCAATGGCGCCACGCAGATCTTTGAGGATACGTACCTCGCGCGAGCTCTCCATCCCGTCTCCGTAGGAAGAGGCTTCGAGAAAATCAACCTCAACCGGCATATCAAGTTCACGCACCAAATCCGCAATGAAAATGAATGACCCACGCAACAGACCGACCACTATCAATTTGTCTGTCCCTTTGAATTCTTCGCGGATTTCCCGGCTCAGCTCTTCGATGCGAGCGGCGATGGCCTTGGCTGAGATCAATTTATCGATGACATATGGACGCTGCACAAAAGTCCCCCTTGATTTTCTTGGTCTGAATTCCTTATTCAATTTGGACTGTTACTCATAAAGTGGGAAAAATGCCAACACATTCCGAAGTCAGAAGCCTGCCTTATAGCGCAAAGCAAATGTATGCGTTAGTTGCAGATGTTGAAAGATATTCTGAATTTCTGCCTTGGTGTTCGGCGGCGCGAATCCGGCAGCGGGTTCAAAAAGGGGAGAGTGAAATCCTCGACGCGGATCTTGTGATTAGTTTTAAGGTGTTTCGGGAAAAATTTGGGTCACGTGTCACCCTGTGGGAAAATATGCATAAAATTGACACAGAATACTTAGATGGTCCCTTCAAATACATGCAATCCAACTGGTCTTTTTCAGATACAGACGAGGGCTGCGATGTAGAATTTTTTGTCGATTTTGAATTTAAGAACGCAATTTTGCAACGCATCATCGGTGTTGTTTTCAATGAGGCAATGCAACGTATTGTGCGCGCCTTTGAAACGCGTGCAGCCGCACTTTACGGCTCTTGACTGGGGCGCAGGAAGCTGTGCCTCGCGCGCCCCTAATCCAACTCAGCTGTTCATGTCGTAAGCGCGCTCTCCGTGCACGCTAAGGTCAAGCCCGTTGGTTTCTGTTTCCGCATCAACCCGCAGACCAGTGACGGCCCCAACGATTTTCACAAGCAAAACTGTTAGGACACATGTGAAGACGCCAACGATCACCAAAGACCCAAGCTGAGCCACCCAGATGCCTTTTCCAAATAAGGCGATCATGACTGTGCCAAAGATTCCACCGACGCCATGCACGGCAAAGACATCCAACGTGTCGTCAATCTGCAGTTTGTTGCGAACAAATGTGACGGCCTCCTGACAGAGGATACCCGCTACGCTACCAATGAGCAGGGCTTCGAGCGGTCCAACAAATCCGGAAGCAGGGGTGATGGACGCAAGTCCGGCAATGGTTCCCGTAACCAGACCTACAAGAGAGGCCCGACCGTATTTGATCTTTTCCCACAAAGCCCAGGTGAGCGAAGCCGCAGCCGCCGAAATATGGGTGACAGTCAGAGCCATCGCCGCGCCCCCATCGGCGGCAAGCTGTGAGCCGCCATTAAAGCCAAACCAACCAACCCAAAGCATAGCGGCACCTATCATAACATAGCCCGGATTGTGCGGTGGGGTTGTTTTGTTTTTCCGCGGCCCGAGGAAATAGGCAATAATTAATGCTGCCAAGCCGGCAGTTTCATGCACGACAATCCCACCTGCAAAATCTTTGACACCCGTCTCTCCAAAAATTCCGCCATCAGCCAGAAAACCGCCCCCCCAAATCCAATGCACGACAGGCGCGTAGCACAGTAACATCCACAGGGCCGAGAAGGTTAAAACAAACGCAAAATTTACCCGCTCCACATAGGCTCCCACGATGAGGGCGGGCGTTATGATTGCAAAGGTCATTTGAAACGCGAAAAACAACACTTCTGGCAGAGTTCCAGAAAGACTGTCACTGGTCACACCGGAAAGGAAAGCCTTGTCTAAACCGCCCCAAATTCCTGTTCCACCGCTTCCAAATGCAATTGTGTAGCCAAATGCTAACCAAAGAATGCTCATCAGGCAGGCAATTGCGTAACAGTGCATGAATACACTGAGCACATTTCTTGACCTCACTAAGCCGCCATAAAAAAGAGCAAGCCCAGGTAGGGTCATAAACAACACGAGGGCCGTGGCGACAAGTATCCACGCGGTATCGGCACCAATCATAATTATTCTCCAGCGTTACAGATAAACGTGGGATGGCATGGCGCGAATATTTTCAAAATGCGAGAAAATCCGACAAAAGTAATTTTCTTTTTCTTTAAACGCATAAAAATTAAGCAATTTTGTGAGCAACTGCCCAATTTAAAGCGGAAATGGAACTCAGTCGTCGAATAATAGCCATTGCAGCGCGAAGTTACGGCTCATTGAACGCACATTTCTTCGGCCGAGTGGTCCAAATTCTTTGGTAATACTCTCGCATATGCCGTTTTTTTGTGCGCGCGCAAAACACACGCGTCCCTCTGGCTTAAAGTCGGAACCACCAGGCCCCGCTATTCCTGTAACAGCAATTGATATATCTGCATCCGATCTTTGCAGGGCCCCCAGCGCCATTTCCCGAGCGACCTGTTCTGACACTGCGCCGTGTTGATCTAATGTGGTCTCCAATACACCGAGCATCTCTAATTTGGCGGCATTGGAATATGTGACAAAACCTCGGTCAAATATTTCTGAAGACCCGGGAAGATCGGTAAGAGCGGCGGCGACCATACCTGCAGTGCAGCTTTCTGCGCAGGTGATTTTTTGTCGCTTCTTACGATAGGTTGCAAGCAGCGCGCTTTGGATATCAGGCAAATCCATGAAAGACTCCTGCCAGCACAACGACTCCAACTGCTGCAAAAACTCCTGCAAAGACATCATCGAGCATCACACTTAATGCAGATGACCCCCTGTCAAAGCGCCCCACAATCCCCGGTTTGAAAATATCAAACACGCGAAATAAAACGAATGAGCATATCCAGCCTGGCCAAAGCCGAGAGATGTCAATCTCCATCACGCCAGCCCCAACAGCAACCGGTAGGAGCGCGATGAATTGCCCAACCACCTCATCAATCACCACCTCGGAGGCATCATGACTTTTTGTCTGAAGGGAATAGTGTTCCGTAGCCCTCCAACCGATATAAAATAGTATCAGCCCGATAAAGATCGTTCCCCAAAGGCCGCCAAAATGAAAAACCACCCAAAAGAGAGGTAATGCGACCAAAGATCCCCATGTGCCCGGCGCGGGTTTTAAAAATCCAATACCGAAAAAAGTCGCGATCAATTTGTTCATTTAGATACCAAACATGCGGTAGCCATCGCTGCGATACCCTCTTCGCGTCCCGTAAACCCCAGACGTTCGCTGGTAGTTGCTTTAATGCTGATACGATTCTCTGACACACCTGTAATAAGGGACACAGAGTTGCGCATGCTTTTCCAATGCAGGTAGATTTTTGGCGCCTCACAGATGATCGTGCAATCAAGATTGGAAATCCGAAACCCACGCACTTTGCAAGTTTCTATTGCGTGTTTGAGGAAAATATCGCTCGCCGCGCCTTTCCATTTGTCGTCGCTTGGCGGGAAGTGCCGCCCAATATCCCCGTCGGCCAATGCGCCATAAATGGCATCTGTAATCGCATGAAGAGCGACATCTGCATCAGAATGTCCTTTTAGCGAAAATTTATGAGGGATTTTCACACCGCAGAGGATTACATGATCACCGTCTTCAAAGGCATGAACATCAAAACCGTGACCTAATCTTACATCCATTTCATCGATCCTTCAGAATATTCGCAGCTCGGTCAAAATCCTCGGGGTAAGTGATTTTGATATTGTTTTCGCTGCCACCAACAATCGCAACATGCAGTCCAGCCTGAAGAGCAACTTCTACATCATCCTTTGCAGAAGAATTCGCCCGTCTATGTGCCGCCAGAATGGGGGCAAAGTGAAACCCTTGGGGGGTTTGTGCCCGAAATAGACCCGAACGTGAAACTGACTTTTGCACAAGGCCATTATGCCCTGCCCAAAGGGCATCTGTCACCGCAAGGGCAGGTGCCGCCCCTTGATGGGTTTGAAGAGCGTCAATTACATTGTCGATTACAAATGGCGGCGTGGTGGCGCGTGCGACATCATGAATGAGAACGAAATCTGGCGGGTCCGAACTCAGGGCGTTTAATCCATTGAGAACAGATATCTGACGTTGATCGCCTCCGATGGCGCGTTCATAGCTAATATCTAAAAGATGCGTATCGTCGGCATGCAGAACAACGAGAATGCGGTCAATTCTAGGATGGTCGGTAAAGATTCGAAGTGTATGGTCCATAACGCGCATTCCAGCGAGGGTTTGCCATTGTTTTGGCGTGCCAGCCCCGGCCCGTGATCCGCGGCCCGCGGCCACAATCAAAGCAGCGATCTGCATGAACCTATCCATAGCGTCATCAACATACGCTTGTCTTACTTGCAAGTTCAAAGCGAGACAATCAAGAAAATAAAGATTAAAATTTAGGCAATTGTTGATATGTGCTGATATTTTTAGCAAAAATTTCTTGCCGGATGCCCACAATGCGATTACGCACATGTCATGGCTTTAGACACATCAACATCACTCGACCCATTCGATCCGGCTTTTCCCGTGCTTTTAGCACCGATGGCCGGAATTACGGATCTTCCGTTTCGCTCTCTTGTGGCGCGCTTTGGTGCAGGTTTGGTTGTGAGCGAAATGATCGCTTCGCAAGATATCGTTCAGGGCCGCATCGGCAGCCTTGAAAAAGCCGAGTTGGGATTTGGAGCGGAGCGCACTGCAGTCCAGTTGGCAGGGAGGGAAGCCTATTGGATGGGTGAAGCGGCGCGCATGGCCGAAGCAAATGGGGCAAAATTGATAGACATTAATATGGGCTGTCCCGCCAAAAAAGTTGTCAGCGGATATTCTGGGTCCGCTCTTCTAAAGGACCTTGATCACGCATTAAGGCTGATCAATGCCGTGGTAGAGGCCGTGGATGTGCCTGTTTCCCTGAAAACCCGCCTTGGTTGGGATAGCGCGCTTCATAATGCCCCAGAATTGGCAAAACGTGCCGAAGAGGCCGGCATCTGCATGATCACCATTCACGGGCGCACGCGCTGTCAGTTTTATAAGGGAAAGGCGAATTGGTCTGCGATTTCGCAGGTAAAGGAAACAGTGCGCATTCCGGTTGTGGCAAATGGCGATATCGTCGATCTGGTCACCGCCAAAGCGGCATTGGATCAATCTGGTGCTGATGGTATTATGATCGGAAGGGGCGCAAGAGGAAAACCTTGGTTGCTCGCAGAGATCGCGCAGAAACTGTCAGCGAGATCTGATCAAAAGCTGTTTTTTTGCAAAGATTTTGCGTCACTTGTCGCGGCCCATTATGAAGATATGCTCTCATTTTATGGCAAGGACCTTGGTCTGCGCGTGGCGCGCAAACATCTGGGGTGGTATATGGATACTGCGCAAACTGCGTCTGATATAAGACAATTGATCCTGAGATCGGAAAGTCCCGCAATCGTATTGCGTCTTTTGCCAGACGCTTTTCATAGGCGGCAAGCGGCATGAGTCACCCTAGCTTGAATGATGCAATATGGGCGTCTATGCCCGTGCCTTCCCTCGTCTACGATAGTGCGGAGCGCATTATCGATGTTAACCCGTCTGCAGAGGGGTTTTTTAACACATCTCATCGTGCGCTGGTTGGAAGCTTTTTGTGGCACCGCCTTTTCATTGACGAAAATCTACGGCGGAATTTTCTGAACGCGCAGGAAAATTCCGCGAGGCTGTTCGTCAATGAAGTGCAGGTAAATACAAATCAAGGGGAGGCTCGCGTCTGCAATCTTAAATTGGCACCCATTTCAGGCGAAAATGATTTAATGTTGTTGATGATTGCACCGCGAGAGCTGGCTGGTCGCATAACACTAACGCAAACAGCACAGTCTGCGTCAAAATCGGCCATTGGAATGGCTGAAATGCTCGCCCACGAAATCAAGAACCCTCTGGCTGGTATCACGGGGGCAGCTCAGCTGTTATCGATGGGGTTGCCGCCCAAAGACCTTGAACTGACAGATCTTATCGTTGAAGAAAGTCGCCGGATTGTAAAATTGTTGGATCAAGTCGAGCAATTCGGCAATCTGCGCCCGCCCTCATTGAGCGAAGTCAACATCCATGACGTTTTAGATCGCGCGCGCCGCTCTTCTCAATTGGGTCATGGTGCGCATATGCGGTTCGTAGAAGATTATGATCCTTCCTTGCCCCCGGTCTATGCAGATGATGATCAATTATTGCAGGTCCTTTTGAATCTATTGAAAAATGCGTCTGAAGCGGCCTCGCCAAAAGGGGGGGTGATCACGTTGCGGACATTTTATGAACACTCTTTCAAAATGCGCCGCGCAGACGGAGCAGGCCATCCTTTGCCGATGCAGATAGAAATCAGTGACGATGGCCCGGGTATTCCTGATGACATAAAGGCAAATATTTTTGAACCTTTCGTGTCCGGCAAAGAAAATGGGACAGGGTTGGGGCTGGCCTTGGCCAGTAAAATTATCTCGGAACACAATGGTTGGCTTTCTTTAGACTCGCAGCCGGGACGTACCGTGTTTCGCATTTCATTACCTCGCGCCCCAAATCATGCGCAGTTAGATAAGGAGTAGGTTTATGGACGGTACTGTTCTTGTCGCAGATGATGATAAAACTATTCGCACTGTATTGACACAGGCGCTGACGCGGGCAGGTTGTCGTGTCCATGCCACGTCAAGCCTGACGACACTTATGAGATGGGTGAGCGAAGGCAAAGGAGATGCAGTCATCACAGATGTCATGATGCCGGATGGAAACGGGATCGAAATGCTTCCCAAAATCACGCAGGATCGTCCTGATTTGCCTGTCATCGTCATCTCTGCGCAAAATACAATCCTCACAGCCATAAAGGCCAATCAGGCAAATGCGTTTGATTATTTATCGAAGCCTTTTGATCTGCCTGATCTCATGAAGCGATGCTCAAAAGCGTTAGAGCAAAAAAAATCTCGAACCAAATCTGACCCAGCTGATTTGTCTATGGAAGAGGATCAGCAAAACCTCCCGCTGGTGGGGGCGACACCAATTATGCAAGAGCTCTATCAGACAGTGGCAAAATTAATGCACGCCGATTTGCCGATAATGATTTGTGGCGAGTCTGGTACAGGAAAAACACTCATCGCTAAGGTGCTGCATAATTTTTCCGATCGTCGAAATTTTCCGCTTGTCACTGTTTCGGAAGCCGACTTGACCGAACTGGAGGGCCCGTCAAAAATTTTGGCGCGGGCGCGGGGTGGAACAGTCTTATTCGAACAAATTGCTGACTTTAAAGATGAATGTCAGGCCCGGATTGTCAGGATGATCGATAACTCGCTAGATACGGCACCCCGCTTTGTTGCCACAATGCAGGACGAAGCACATGAGGCCGCTGAAGCCGGCGTCATTCGGCGCGATTTATACTACCGGCTTGGGGGGGCAACAATTCGAGTACCCTCACTGCGCGAGCGGGTGGATGATATTAAGATTTTGGCAGAGCATTTCCTTAATAAAGGGGAAAGAGATGGTGCCTTGATGCGCACATTCGGTCCTGAGGCGTCGGATCTCTTTCGAAGCTATAGCTGGCCGGGCAATGTGCGCCAGCTTGAAAATATTGTGAAACGTCTGGGCCTTACAGCGCGTTCCCCAGTGATCACGCTTGCTGAGCTGGAACAGGTTCTTCAGGACCAACCTGCGATGCCCCTGTCACAAAAAAGAGGATCAACAGATAAGCTTTCTAGTGATGTGGCGCGTCACCTTCGGCGGTATTTTGATCTTCATGGAAACGTGCTTCCTCCGCCAGGCCTTTATGCACGTATTCTAAGAGAAGTTGAGCGTCCGTTGCTTGATATTGCTTTGGAGGAAACCGGAGGGAACCAAGCAAAATGCGCAGACCTTTTGGGAATTAATCGCAATACTTTGCGCAAAAAAATAAGTGAGCTTGACATTATGGTTACACGTCGACGAAAACTGATGTAATACTGCAACATGTCTGGGGGGCAACATATTGGGTGAACGCATGTGGTCCGCTCTGCCCAACATCGGAGACAAAGGCTGATGGCTGTGTCGCGTATGAATCTGTCTCGCCTCAGCAGGCTGCGCTTTCAACGCCGCATCGCAACTTATGTAAATATTGGCTTGATCTGCCTTGCGCCTGTTTTGGCCCTTGTGACCTATCTTATTTTGGGTCCCATTGATCAAGGACGTGAGTCCAATTTATTGCGTGTTATATTACTATGCGACCTTCTTTATCTACTGGCTCTGACTGCTCTTGTTATGCAGCGTGTCATGCAAATTGTTGCGCTTCGCCGGCAGAAATCAGCTGGTTCACAGCTCCATTTACGCCTTACAGGTGTGTTTTCAGCGATGTCGCTATTGCCGACCGCGACGGTGGCAGTCTTTGCCGTTTTGTCGATTAATATGGGATTTGAAGCATGGTTTTCTGATCGGGTTCAAGGGGTCATTGCAGACTCTCTAGAGGCAGCGCAGGCGTATGAACAGGAACAGGTGAGGGGGCTGAAGGAAGATATAGCGGCTTTGGCAAGTGATCTCGAGACTTATCGGCGTACCGCAATTAATGACCCGCAACTATTACGTCAACGACTGAGTGACGCACAAGAAAATGTACAGCGCGGGTTAAAGGAAGCCTTCATAATTGACGACACAGGCGATTTGATTCTAAGGGGCAATCGGTCCTATTTGTTTGATTACGAAGAACCCAGTTCTGAACTCATCCAGACAGCAATTCGTGAGATTGTGATCATTCCTGATATTCCAAACAACGAATTGCGGGCTTTAACCTATCTTAATGGTTTTGGGACCTATTTTTTGCTGGTTTCACGGGTTATCGATGGCAATCTCTTTGCCCTTTTAGATGAAACGCAGGCGGCAGGTCAGTTTTATCAACAGCTTGAGTCACAGCGTGGGGCGTCATTGTTTCGATTTGGGATTATCTATCTGATTTTTGCAGTGCTTTTGATTGCAGCCTCTGTTTTTGCTGCGTTATTTTTTGCCGAACGCTTATCGCGCCCCATAGGCCGCTTGACTGGGGCGGCGCAAAAAGTTGGGGAAGGCGCATTGGATACGCGTGTCCTCGAGGAAGAGGGCAATGATGAGATAAGCCAGCTTTCAAAATACTTTAACCAAATGACACAGCAGCTTGAAAAACAAAGAGAAACGCTTCTTGAGAATACAGAGCAAATTGAATTGCGACGACGGATGTTTGATTCTGTATTGAGCTCTGTAACCTCAGGTGTTTTGGGATTGGATGCCGAAGGAAAAGTCTCATTTGTCAACAAATCGGCAGAACGGTTGTTGGGAGGGCACGAAATTCTGGAAAATTCGCATCTTTCGGTAGCGGTCCCCGAATTTTTCCCCTTGTTTGAACGACTGACCCAAACGAAAAATGAAAGCCTTCAGGAGGAACTGAAAACAGTTCAGGCGGGGCGGCTTGAAAATCTCCTTGTGAGGGTGGGACGGAGGCGTAATGAAAAGGGACAATTGGAGGGCTACGTGATTGCCTTTGACGATGTAACCGATTTGGTATCCGCTCAGCGTTCAGCAGCGTGGGGTGATGTCGCAAGGCGTATTGCACATGAGATCAAAAATCCCTTGACCCCAATCCAACTGTCTGCGGAACGTATCCGGCGAAAGTTTGCACCAAAGCTTTCTGAGGAGAGCGACGATTTGGAGCGCATGACAGATGTCATCGTTCGTCAAACAAATGATCTGCGGCATATCATTGACGAATTTTCCAAATTTGCGCGTCTACCCCAGCCCAAAAAATCCAAAGAGGATTTGATCCCTATCGTAAAGGCCGCTGTGCTGCTTCAAGAAAATGGACAACCAAACATTAATTTTGTCAGTAAAATTCCGCAAAATTCATTGGTCATCAGTATTGATGCCACAATGATTTCTCAGGCACTGACAAACCTATTGAAAAACGCGGGCGAAGCGATTGACACGCGACGTGATAAGTTGGGCGGTACCATTGCGGGGGAAATCCACGTGGGTGTTGAACAGGTTGGCGATAATGTTCAGGTTATAATTGATGACAATGGGATCGGATTGCCACAGGATCGTGCGCGTCTTTTCGAACCCTATGTCACGACACGGGACAAAGGTACTGGACTTGGATTGGCAATCGTGAAGAAAATTGTTGAAGAGCATGGCGGCACGTTGAGCCTGGAGGATGCGCCTTCCTTTGATGCAGCACCGTATTTTGGGGCACGTGTCGTTATGTCACTGCCATTTTTATCAGAAGAACAAGATGAGAATACAAAAGGAAAACAAACAGATGGGTGATATTCTTATCGTTGACGACGAGCGCGATATTAGAGAACTTATTGCCGATATATTGGAAGATGAGGGGTTTTCAGCGCGTAAAGTGGGCACTGCAGATGACTGCATGCGCGAAGTGATGACAGCACCGCCAAACCTTCTTATTCTTGATATTTGGCTCAAAGACAGCGACATGGACGGAATAGATATTCTGAAACGTGTGAAAAAAGAATATCCCAATATCCCAGTTGTAATCATTTCAGGACATGGAAATATTGAAATTGCTGTTGCCGCGATAAAACAGGGTGCCTACGATTTTATCGAGAAACCCTTCAATATCGACCAGCTTTTGGTGGTGATTAAACGGGCAATGGAAACGTCGCGTTTGCGTCATGAAAACACGTCTCTTCGTCAAAAGGATCGTCCCGCGGCGCAAATGCTCGGAGAGTCCCCCGCATTTAAAACACTTGTTTTGCAATTGGAAAAGCTTACGAAAACCAATAGTCGTGTACTGCTCACTGGGCCCTCGGGATGCGGAAAGGAATTGGCCGCGCGCTATATTCATAATAATTCAGAACGCGCACAGGCGCCGTTTGTTGTGGTCAATTGTGCCTCTATCGAAGCCGATAAAATGGACTCTGTTTTATTTGGGCATGAAGATAAGAATAAATCCTATTCCACCGGATTGTTGGAGCAGGCAAATGGGGGGACAGTGTATTTGGACGAAGTGGCAGATATGCCGCTGGCCACCCAGTCAAAACTGTTGCGGGTTCTCGTGGATCAAGGATTTTCGCGACTTGGCGGTGTAGACACGGTCAAGGTGGATTTTAGGGTCATTTCTTCCACCAGCCAGAACCTGTCGCACGCCATAGAAAAGCGTGAATTTCGGGAGGAATTGTTTCATAGACTGAACGTTGTGCCCGTTGAGGTCCCATCTTTATCCGAGCGCAGCGAAGACATTCCCTTAATTGCAGGCCATTTTCTTAAATTTTTCCACGAGCTGCATGGTCACCCAATACGGGAGCTAAGCGCTGATGCGGCCGGACTTTTGCAGACGATGCCTTGGCCTGGCAATATAAGACAACTTGCCAATATCATTGAGCGGATTTTGATTTTGAGTGATGGGACTGGCCCTATAGAGGTCACCGACATTCCAGATGAAACCAAGACACAAACCAACGATCCTGAGGCCGGCACCATCAGCCCCTCCTTGGCCAGCCTGCCGCTTCGCGAAGCACGTGAGGCTTTTGAACGAGATTATCTGATGGCGCAAATTAAACGGTTTTCTGGAAATATAAGTAAGACCGCAAACTTTGTGGGTATGGAAAGAAGCGCACTGCATCGCAAATTAAAATCGCTTGGTGTTGTAAATTCAGGAAAATCTTCTGGGGTCACCACGAAGGCTGGTTGAGAAAATCAACAATTGACCAAAAGCTGTGTATCTGCGATTGAAAAGTTGGTTCGTGTTTAAACACGAGGGAGTGTGATGAAGGTCATCATTTGCGGCGCTGGACAAGTCGGTTGGCAAATAGCGCGTCATCTTTCGGGTGAACGGAATGACGTGACAATCGTGGATAATAATCCCGATCTGGTAAGGCGGGCGACAGAAACTCTGGACGTACAGGGTTTGGCGGGCTTTGCATCATATCCGGATGTTCTGCAAAAGGCGGGAGCGCGAGACGCGGATATGATCATCGCGGCAACCTATTCTGACGAAGTGAATATGGTCACGTGCCAAATCGCGCACTCTATCTTTGATATTCCAAGAAAAGTCGCCCGACTGCGCAGTCAATCCTACCTTGATGCTATTTATTCTGATCTTTATCGACGAGATCACATGCCCATTGACGTTGTGATTAGTCCCGAAAGGGAAGTTGCCGCTGCGGCGCTCAAACGCCTTTCGGCTGCATCTGCCTTTGATACAGAGACGTTTCTGGATAATCAGGCGCAACTTCTTGGTTTGCGGCTTGATGAAAATTGTCCTGTGATAAATACGCCACTGCGCCAGTTAACGGATTTGTTTTCTTCGCTGCGCATTATCGTGGTTGGCATTCGGCGCAAGAATATTCTCTATGCACCTGAATCAGGCGATCAGCTTTTCGCAAACGATGAAGTCTATGTCATGTGCCACGTCGACGACAGTGCACGAGCGCTGGAAGTTTTCGGCAAGACACAAGGCAAAAGGGATAGGGTTGTTCTTATTGGGGGCGGGCACGTTGGTTTGTCTATCGCCAAGTCCCTTGAAAAACAGGAACACCGGACCCGCGCAAAGATTATTGAAAAAGACCGAGAAATTGCGGAGTTTGCTGCCAACGAACTGGAAAAGACGATCGTATTAAATGGCGATGGTCTGGACCCGAGACTTCTTGAAGAGGCAAATATTTCAAAATCGGACGTTATTTTAGCGGTTACCGACGATGATAAAACCAACATGCTTGCGGCGGTACGGGCAAAAACGCTGGGCTGTCCGCGTTCTGTTGTTTTGGTTAATGATCCAAGCCTTGTACCGCTGATGGGAGCGATGGGGATAGATGCTTTCATCAATCCGCGGGCAACAACGGTCAGCTCCATTTTGCGCCATATTCGCCATGGCCGCGTTAAGGGCGTTTATTCTATTGGCGATGCGGAAGCAGAAATTATTGAAGCACAAGTTCTATCAACATCACCTCTGAGCGGGCAGAAAATTAAGGATATAGATTTTCCAGAAGGCGTCTTGGTCGGAGGGGTTTTGAAAGGAGGAAAGCTTGTAATGCCAACTGGATCCTTGCGGATTGATGAAGGAGATGTGATCGCGCTATTCGCCTTGTCCAAAGATATCCCAGAAGTCGAAAGGCTTTTACAGGTTTCTATAGATTTCTTCTGACCGAAAATGTGGATCAGATTTACACAGCTTCCGTTTTTTTTCCAACTCTTTGGAGTGGCGTCTTTGGCGATGATTTTGCCAAGCGCGCATGCTCTGAGCGTTGAAAATTTTGCTCAAGCGCGGTCCTTTTTTTATACTGGCACCTTAGGATTGTTTCTGCTGTCAATGATTGCGCTGGCGGCTTCAAATAGAAAATTGGACGAAACGGGAGTTCAACAGCTTGCCTCTTTGGCGCTCGGATTTTTTGTTTTACCTTTGTATCTTGCAATCCCCGAATACGATGCCATCCGTACGACATATTTTATAAATGCTTATATTGATATGGTCAGTGCATTCACCACAACAGGGTTTGTGGTTTTTGATCCTGATCGCTTAAGCGACACGTTGCATTTGTGGCGTGCACTTGTGGCTTGGCTGGGGGGTGCACTGATTTGGTTGGCGGCTGTTGCCATTCTTGCGCCTTTAAATCTTGGGGGTTTTGAGGTGGCAAGCAGCAACCGCATTCACCAAACACATTTTCTGACAACAGCAGAGCGACGCATGTTTTTACAGCGAAATTTTTCGGCGCTTTTTCCGCTCTATCTTGGATTGACGTTTGTTTTGTGGATTGCACTAGCTTTATCGGGCATTCCAGGCTTCGAAAGTTTGATCTTTGCAATGTCAGTTTTATCTACAAGCGGCATATCTGCAGCCAAAACAATGTCTGATTTTGGTTCCAATTGGCTCGCTGAATTTATCATTATCTTATTTTTATTTCTGGCGATTTCGCGCGGATTTATTGCGCGGGAACGTTCTTCGGCTGGGATAACCAGTTTTCCGACAAAAATGGAATTTCGCATTGCGCGCGTGGTCATACTAGGATCTGTCATATTGATTTCAGCACGTCAGATCATGCAAATCCTTTGCGATCAAAATACTTTATTTGGAATAGAAACCCTACGCATGATTTGGGGAAACTTATTCACTGTGACATCATTCCTGACGACGCACGGATGGACATCAAGTTTTTGGGCGCCTGCCCAAATTTGGTCGGGGTATTCTGTGCCGGGTATTCTTTTTCTGGGACTTGTGCTGGTTGGAGGAGGCGTTGCCACCACTTCCGGTGGGATAAAGTTGCTGCGTGTTTATGCCCTTTATGCCAATGCCGTCCAAGAGATGGATCGACTTGTTCATCCCTCTTCGATTGGTCAGACTCGAAGCGTTCCACAAACTGAACTGAGATCCAAGGCTTATATAGCTTGGATTTTTTTCATGCTGTTTTTCATTTCCTTGGCAGGCGTTACATTAATTTTGTCAGCCACCGGTTTAACTTTTGAAAGCGCTTTTGTCGGTGCCATAAGCGCTTTGAGCACAACTGGCCCCTTGAACGAAATGGTATTTGGAGAGCCGTTTGATTTTTCTTCTTTGAGTTGGCCGGCCAAGCTGACACTTGCTTTTGCGATGGTTCTTGGAAAACTCGAAGTTTTGGTCTTATTGGCCTTGTTCACCTCTGAAACTTGGAGAGGTTAATTAAGGGGATAGACGCTCGCTTATAGTTGTGATTTTATATTGCGAGTCTCAGGGTTGATCCTTAAGGGACACTGACCAGGTGGTTGGAACAAAGAAAAAGGTAATAAAAAAATGGCTTCTGATCGTCAGAACTTGCAGGATGCTTTCTTAAATCATGTGCGCAAGGCAAAAGTCCCGGTGACAATTTTTTTGATTAACGGAGTGAAACTGCAAGGCGTTATCACTTGGTTTGATAACTTCTGTATTTTGCTGCGTCGGGACGGACAATCGCAACTGGTTTACAAACATGCGATCTCTACAATAATGCCATCACAGAATATTTCACTTTATGAAGGCGAAGAAAACGCTTGAGCCATTCTCATGACCCGCGCGTCACGCGCGCATGGGTTTTACATCCAGATATAAAATCGGATGCAACGCGCCGTGATGCAAGTGCCGCGTTGGAAGAAGCAATATCGCTTGCCTCCGCTCTGCCAGAATTAGAAGTTGTTGGCAGTAATGTGGTCAGGTTGCCCAAACCACATGCGGGAATGCTGTTTGGCTCGGGTAAGATTGAAGAACTCAAGGCAATTTTCACGGATAATGAAGTGGAATTGGTTCTGATTGATGGACCTGTCTCACCCGTACAGCAGCGAAATCTTGAAAAAAAATGGTCCGTTAAACTCTTGGATCGGACCGGTTTAATTTTGGAAATATTTTCGGACCGTGCCGCTACACGAGAAGGCGTTTTACAGGTTGAAATGGCAGCACTTAGCTATCAAAGAACCCGCTTGGTACGGGCCTGGACACACCTTGAGCGTCAGAGAGGCGGGCTCGGATTCGTCGGGGGTCCGGGTGAAACCCAAATTGAAGCAGACCGCCGCGCGATCGATCTGCAGCTGTCAAAATTACGCCAGCAACTTGCAAAAGTGGTCAAGACACGTCAACTCCATCGAGCCTCTCGTGCAAAGGTGCCTTATCCGATCGTGGCGCTTGTTGGTTATACGAACGCAGGCAAATCCACCCTTTTCAATCATCTGACAGGGGCCAATGTTATGGCAAAAGACATGCTCTTTGCCACACTTGATCCCACTATGCGGTCGATAAAGACGGCAGCCGGAAAAGATATCATTCTTTCGGATACGGTTGGGTTTGTCTCGGACTTGCCGACAGAGCTTGTCGCCGCGTTCAGAGCGACACTGGAAGAAGTCCTTAGCGCAGACATTATTCTTCATGTGCGCGATATTTCCCATGCACAGACTGAAGAGCAGGCCAAAGACGTTTCATCCATCTTGGAGGACATAGGCATTCAGGCTCACACACCGCTGTTTGAGGTATGGAATAAAGCTGACCGATTGCCTCAAGAAGACCTCGAACGGCTCAGCAATGAGGCGCTGCGTCGGGATAAAACCCATCTCATTTCGGCTTTGACGGGGAAGGGCGTCGACGGTCTGATTAAAGCTGTAGAAGCTGTTTTGAGCATGCAGAATTTCGAAGATGTGATCAATCTGTCCTATCAGGATGGAAAAAAGCGGGCTTGGTTATATGATCAGGGTGTGGTTCGCAGCGAAAGACAGAATGAAAACGGGTATCATGTTACTTTGCACTGGTCAGAGCGTCAGAAAGCACAGTTCCACCTAATTTGATCCATTGGCCGGAGACATACGTGTTATTCCTATTGCCCCGCTTTTCGTAAGATCCTTATCAAGCGACATTCGCCAATATTCGCCGCGCCGCCAAAGTTGACCGAGATCATCATAATGGCGCGACAAGGGATGACCTGACTGTCCGGTTGCTATAACGAAGATAGAGCTATCGGGATCTGAAAAATCGTAAACGCCACGATATCCTGCCGCATGAATGTTTAAAAATGGATTTGCTCCAGTGCCCTTGGTACGGCCTCGCTGAATCGTGTGATCCCCGCCGCTTGTAGGTTGCTCGATGTTCACGAAATATTTCAGTAGGGGAATATGACCCAAGGAGGAATGTTCGTGGATTGCCTTATGTGCATCCCCCCATCTCAGAGAAGACAATGTTCCACCAAAGGTTTGCTTTAAGGAAATCAACGCATCATCAAGAGCGACGCTTGCTATATCGCTGCAGCTTTCTATGACCGAACTTTGGGCGATATCACACCATTTGCCTGCTCCTTCAATGTTGCGGAACACCCGTTCGATGAAGAGGGGCTCAACATGAGTAAAAGCATCTGCAAGTTGACCAATTTCATCTCGGATTAATCTTTCCTGCAATGCGCGCATCCAGGCGGCATATATCAAAGGTTCGGGGCGATATTCATCCATATCCCCGTTCCAGTCTGCTAAAAGTGTCATTGCCAGACGTCTATTCTGTGCCTGTGTGCCAAGTGGTCCGCTTTGTTCTGTGAAAAAAAGATCGGCGGCGACTAAGGGTAAAAGACTACGGGCCGTGTAACTGATGTTGTCGAGTTGTGTTTCCTTAAAGCTTTCATTTGTATGCACTTTTCGCTCGCCCAGTAACCGGCTCAACCTTTGAATGCGTTGGCTGTCCCCCCAAGCAAAGGCTCCATGGTTTGGGAAGGCTTTGTCCGTAAGTTTATTATTGCTGGTTACGATTATTCCGCCTGCAGGGTTCACAATTCTTGGGCTTGTTTCCTCCGGCAAAAAACCTGACCATAGGTTATTTTTATTTTCTCCAAGACTGGGATATTTCCCTAAAGTCTGATGCGCCGGATTACGCTCCGGTCTTAGCCCCGTTGCAAAAAGTGCGATATTTTCGTCATCCACAAGAGTGAGCGTCAAGGAGGGCGATTGAAACTCACCAAGTGCACTCTGTGCCATGGAAACGGTCTTGCTTTTCATCAAGTTCAAAAATGCTTCTAAAGATAAATCATCATCACGCAGTGCAGTCGCGGCTAACGCGACAACATGATTTTCTGGAGTCACCTCAAAAACACCTTGTTCTTTAGGTGATAAGATAGGGCCATTTTCGCTCCATCTTAAGATTATTGTTACCGGTTGTTCATTTCGGATTTGGATAATAGACGGCCGACTGACAAATTTTTGCGGTCCATTGTTCGAGACATAATATTCCGGCTGATTTGGGTCCACCGTTTCGAGGATAAGATCCTGATCGTCTATGTAACTTGATGTAATTGCCCAGCCGAGCGCAGTGCTGCGTCCTGATAGAATTAAAGGAAGGCCAGGTATAGTTGCGCCGATGACCCCGCCAGTTTCAAGTTCAAGACGTGTTAGATACCATAACGCGGGGGCAGACAGCGCTCCGTGTGGATCATTTGCCAAAAGTGCCCCCCCAGAGGCCGCACGCGAGGGGGCTGCAGCAAAGGCGTTAGAGGCTCCAGCCAAGCCCAATGGGGGCAGGTGATCTAGGTTCAACCCGCTAACTGCCGTTTGATAGGGATGAGAATCGGGGCTGAAGGCTTTGCTGTGATGAACATCGAATGGTACAAGAGTTCCTGTACCGGGCACCTCAGGCATAAGATCCAATGCTCTCTTGTCATCTTCAAGCGCAAGCAGCAAACGCGCGTAAAGAATCTCGCGGGTGATTTGCTCTGACCATTCAACGCCGAGCATCTTTAATATTGCGATCGAATCAACAGCTGTCCAAATTGCGAAAGGCGCATCAAACAAGAACATTTCTGGTGCGCCACGCCCTAAAGACTCCTCATTGACCTCACGAATACGCGCATTCACGCCTTTGGCATAACTTTGCAGGATCGATTTTGCAGGGTCTGAAAAGTTTTCAAATGAAGATTGCGCTAAGGTATATAGATCCAATCGACGGTAAAATTGGTCACTTTGAAAGGTCTTTAAACCAAAGACTTCAGAAAGACGCCCTTGCGCCCGCCGGCGTAGAGTTGCCATTTGCCAGAGCCGATCCTGAGCATGGCTGTAGCCGAGTCCAAAAAAAACATCTTCATCATTTTGCCCAAAAATATGTGGAACATTATAGGTGTCTCTGATGATTTCCAGATTACTGTTAAGCTCTTGAAATTGGATATCTTTGTTATATCTAGGCAAAGACTGGGCGGCGAGATAATAGGCCAGCGAAAACGCCAACACGCTCAATGAAAGCAATAAAACTGTCAGCCGGAAAGTCCAACGGAACATAAATGACATTCAATAAGCTCTCTTTTGTTTACCCTGTCATGCTTGCCTTACCTGCTGTGCATGGTTTAGGGGAAATGAGCAAGGTCGGTCACCACATTTTGAGGGTTTTATGATGACTAAAATAGCATTTCTTGGATTGGGCGTCATGGGTTTTCCCATGGCGGGACATCTTCAAAGGGCAGGGCATGATGTAACGGTTTATAACCGCACATCTGCAAAAGCCGAAAAGTGGGTTGCAACCCATGGCGGTCAAATGGCATTGACGCCCGCCGATGCGGCGAAAGGTGCAGAGTTTGTAATCAGCTGCGTTGGAAACGACGATGATTTGCGCTCCGTTGTTCTTGGTTCGCATGGAGCACTCGGAGCGATGTCCAAAGGGTCCACATACATTGATCACACGACCGTTTCAGCAAAAGTGACCGCTGAACTTTTCGCTTTGGCGCAGGAGGCAGGTGTCGACTTTGTGGACGCCCCAATTTCTGGCGGTCAGGCAGGGGCGGAAAACGGCGCTTTGTCGATCATGTGTGGCGGCGAAGCGTCCGCTTATGATAGATCGGAACCGATTATGTCCGTTTATGCTCGTATCTGCCGGCGCATTGGTGAAACAGGTGCTGGGCAAAAAACTAAAATGTGCAACCAGATCGCCATCGCTGGACTGGTTCAAGGCCTTTCTGAAGCGTTGCACTTTGCTCAGAAAGCTGGGCTTGATGGTCGCTCGGTGGTCGAAGTCATTTCTCAGGGGGCAGCGGGAAGCTGGCAAATGTCAAACCGATATGAGACGATGCTAGAGGATCACTTTGATCATGGTTTTGCGGTGGATTGGATGCGAAAAGATCTGGCCATTTGTTTATCCGCAGCAGATGAAGTCGGCGCATCTTTGCCTGTCACGGCGCTGGTTGATCAGTTTTATAAGGATGTTCAAAACATGGGAGGTGGACGATGGGACACGTCAAGCCTCTTCAAGCGGCTGGAAAATATCGGCTAACTTTCGCTAATATATTTGCGCCTAATTGCGAATAGCCATTGTCATTTTCACAATTAGCGTCATAAGGTGAGAGCACGGGGTTTTTTCAAACCGCCCGGACAGTTTCGCTGTGATCAGCGCCGCATCTTTGTAATGCACATGGCGGCGGGTCACTTTGATAGGCCAAATTTGGTCAAAGAATTCTTTCAGCTTTATGCGTGGAAGAGATTGAATTGGTGGAAGCACATTTTTTGTGTCTCCGCTGGAGAGTAATGCGATGAACCGCGAAGGGCATTTTTGTCAGTTACCGTTGAGCGAAGTTGACAGCTTCGCTGCGAGGCGGGTCATCGCCAAAAACAAATCAAACACGACTAAACTACTTTTGAAAAAGGGCAGTTTGCTGCGTGTTTGTCATTGGACATTATGGCTAAGAAAATGCTTATCGACGCCACCCACGCGGAAGAGACCCGTGTCGTGGTGGTTGATGGAAACAAGGTTGAGGAATTTGACTTTGAATCCGAAAATAAACGCCAGCTTGCTGGCAATATATATCTCGCAAAAGTCACCCGCGTAGAACCCTCGTTACAGGCGGCTTTTGTCGAATATGGCGGCAATCGGCACGGATTCCTTGCGTTTTCAGAGATCCATCCCGATTATTACCAAATTCCCGTCGCAGATCGCGAAGCGCTCATGGCCGAAGAGATGGCTTATGCAGACGCGCAAAGTGATCTTGAAAACGGTGATGACGAAGAAAAACCTAGAAAGAGATCCTCCTCTCGTCGGACAAGAGCACAGTCCTCAAGATCCAAAGATGCAATTCAACGTCAAGACGTTGTCGCATCAGATACGACGGGTATGGAGACCATTGACCTAGATGATCAGAGCACAGAGAGTGTCTTTGACGAAGAAGGTGGCGAAGCCTTTGATGTCACAAATGACGAAGCTGAAGTTGTCGCAGATCAGCCAAGCACCGACATAAAATCAAGTGAGGGCGCGCTTGATGACAGTATCGTCGAACAAGAGGACATTTCATCCTCATCGGAAAATAATTCTGAAACAGAAGCGGATGAAATCGACGATATTCACGATAATCGGCGGCCAAGCGATGCAGCATCAAAGGATGACAGTATTGAAGATGTCGCTGAAATCGACGACGAATTTGAATTGCGGCCTATCCGCAAACCCCGCCCAAGACGATATAAAATTCAAGAAGTAATCAAAATGCGCCAAATTCTTTTGGTGCAGGTTGTTAAAGAAGAACGCGGCAACAAAGGAGCCGCTCTTACCACTTACCTGTCTTTGGCTGGTCGATATTGTGTCTTGATGCCCAATACGGCGAGAGGCGGTGGCATCAGCCGCAAAATTACAAATGCAGCAGACAGGAAAAAACTCAAGGAAATAGCCGGTTCCATAGATGTTCCCAAGGGTGCAGGGCTGATAATCCGCACTGCCGGTGCCAAGCGCACAAAAACTGAAGTTAAACGGGATTATGAATATCTGCTGCGGCTTTGGGAACAAATCCGGGAGTTGACGCTTAAATCCATAGCACCTGCAAAGATCTATGAAGAAGGCGATTTAATCAAACGTTCTATTCGTGATCTTTATAACCGCGAGATAGATGAGGTTCTTGTCGAAGGTGAAAGAGGGTACCGGATTGCAAAAGACTTCATGAAAATGATCATGCCGTCTCATGCAAAAAACGTCAAAAATTATCAGGATTCCCTGCCGCTTTTTGCAAGATATCAGGTAGAAAGTTATCTTGGCTCGATGTTTAATCCGGTCGTTCAGTTAAAGTCAGGCGGCTATATCGTCATTGGCGTTACAGAGGCGTTGGTGGCAATTGACGTGAACTCGGGTCGGGCAACCAAAGAAGGTTCCATTGAAGAAACCGCGCTGAAGACCAACCTAGAAGCAGCCGACGAAGTGGCACGTCAGCTTAGGCTCAGAGACCTTGCTGGTCTGATAGTTATCGACTTCATCGATATGGATGAACGGCGCAATAATGCGTCGGTCGAAAAACGTATGAAGGATCGACTGAAAACAGATCGCGCGCGCATCCAAGTTGGGCGCATTTCTGGATTTGGGCTAATGGAAATGAGCCGCCAGCGGTTGCGGCCAGGCATGCTTGAAGCAACTACCCAAGGATGCCCGCATTGTCATGGCACTGGTCTTATCCGTTCTGAAGACAGCCTCGCTTTGGCTATTTTACGTCAAATTGAAGAGGAAGGTGTCCGAAAACGTTCTCGTGAAATTCTTCTGAAGTGCCCAGTTTCCGTGGCTAATTTCCTGATGAACCAGAAACGTGAGCACATAGCACAAATTGAGCAGCGTTATGGGATGGCGGTGCGAGTCGAGGGGATCGTAACCCTAATTAGCCCCGAATATGAGATTGAAAAATTCAAATTCGCGAGCCGTTTTGTTCCTGAACCAAAAGGAAACGTGGTGTCAGTGGATGCCGTGCTTTTGGAACAATCTTCCGAAGAAGAGATTGAAGAAGAGGTGACAAATCTCGCGCCGGATGAGCAAGAGGACAATGAGGACGCGCGTCCGAAAAAACGCCGTCGGCGCCGTCGTAGGCGGCGGGGCAAAGGCGAGGGGGGTGAAGGGTCCCGCACGGATGGTTTTGATGCATCAAGTGAAGATGGCGATGTCACGGCAGAAGATGGTCCGGAAGACGGAGAAACTGGTGAAAAAGATTCCCTGACCGATGGTCAATCAGATACCGCTTTTGCTGAAGTTACGCCCGAAGGGAAGGTGGTAGAAGATCACGTTGCGGACGCTTTGTCTACTGAGCCTGAGGGTGAAGAAACAGAAGACGCCGATACACAGTCCCCAAAAAAGAAGACCACGCGCAAACGCAAACCACGCAGCGCTCCGAAAACCGCAAAGAAGGATTCCGAAGTGACGGAAGGCGGGTCTTCCAGCGTTGATGAAACGTCGAACATCTCGGGAGATCCTGAAGGGGCAGAAGATGGTAATACACATGAAGTGGATCCACCATCAGAGGAAAGCGGGAAAAAAACCAAAGCAAAAGACGATAAACCAAAGAAAAAACGCGCCCCTCGAAAACCCAAAGTGACGAAGGATGATCAGAACGAAAGCGTTGAGAACGCCGTGTCATCAGACAGCGAGACGCGTGAGGAGTCCGTTGAAACACAACAGACCAAAGTGAAAAAGGCAGCAAAGTCAGTTGCAGAAGCGGTTGTTGAAGAGGGAGCCTCGGCAGTTGTGAGCGAAGCTGAAATTACGCCGGAAGCGGATAAAAAAACCCGTCGGCGCGGATGGTGGTCACGGGGCTAAGACCAAGAGTGGATCACGCCTTTTCGATGAGATAAAGCGTGGTCCCGTCTTCCAGTTCTTGAACATCTTTGAGCACATGTCCATTTTCTTTACAGAAAAAAGGAAAATCCACCCAAGCAGCAGGGTCATCTGCCATAACGCGCAAGACCTCCCCGCTGGAAAGCGGAATTAACCGCTTACGCGCTTTCAAGACGGGTAAGGGACATAAGAGGCCGCGTGCATCAAGTTCATGTACCATACTATGGGACATAGGTTGAAGTCGGAGACTTGTCCACACAGATAAGTGTGCAATGACGACAGTGACGCAGGGCATTTATTTCGCTAAGGAAAGACTATGTTTGGAATCGATATCATAGATGCAACACTCATACCGGCCCTGACTCTGGCGTTTTTGGCCGGCGTTATTTCTTTTTTGAGCCCATGTGTTTTGCCCATAGTGCCGCCGTACCTTGCTTATATGAGCGGGATCTCCCTTTCAGAGGCAACCGATAACAACAAAGCGGTTTCAGTCTTTTTGCCCGCTGTTTTTTTCGTATTGGGGCTGTCCACGGTATTTCTGATATTAGGCTTTACAGCCTCGGCACTTGGCACTGTGTTTTTGTCTTATCAAGACATATTAATTACGATTTCCGGACTTTTGGTGATGGGGTTTGGATTGCATTTTCTGGGAATTCTTCGGATTGGATTTCTTGAACGGGAGGCGCGATTTGACGCGTCTTCACAAAATGGCTCTGCCTTTGGAGCTTACGTTCTTGGGTTGGCTTTTGCCTTTGGCTGGACGCCCTGTATTGGCCCACAGCTCGCCTCTATCCTGACATTGGCGGCCAGCGAAGGATCCGTGGCGCGTGGTACAACTCTTTTGGGGGTCTATGCGCTTGGCCTTGGGGTGCCATTCTTGCTGGTTGCGCTGTTTTTAAGCAGACTATCAGCTACCTTGACTTGGCTAAAACGACATATGCAAATTATTGAACGGCTGATGGGTCTCTTGCTTTGGACGATTGGTCTAATGATGCTGACCGGCGGATTTGCAGATTTTTCGTTTTGGATATTGGACACATTTCCAAGCTTGGCAAACCTGGGCTAGCCTTTGGGGGAAATCGCAGTCATAATGACGGTGTGGACGGTGGAATAAAGGTGCAATTAAGTGAAGCGCAGGGTTTTTTACATACCCGGTTTTGACCCGTTTCCCCCAAGACGATACCGAGAACTCTATCGCCGCGAAGGTCAGGAACAGGCACGGATTACCGGATATCAGCTTGATCAATACAAAGCCAATTTCAAGGCCGGTTACGGCTGGCGCGCAGAATTATGCGATGAGGCCGGAAAAAGTGAGGCTGAAATAGAAGTGTTGATGTGGTCGGACATTGTGAAAACTTCGATGTCTTCGGGAATATTTTTCACCTACCTCAATATGCTAAAAACGGCGTGGATTTATATCTCTACAGGAACCTTGCTTGACATCGTCAAATTGCGCAAAGGTCCGGCGATTGCCGCCCTTTATCCAATTGGGTTTTTGATTGTTCAATTGGCAATTGCCCTTGGGGTTGCCTATGGAGTCTCGCGGCTCCTTGTGGCAATTCATCCCATGCTTTCTTGGGCAGCGCTGTTGATCATATGGCCCGTTTTGGCCCTGTTTCAAAAATATGATCACAAGGTTTTTGCCTATTACCTGATGCAGGATTACGCCCATTCTGCGAAGCTGCGCGGCGCATATCCTCCGGAACTAAATGAGCGTTTGCGCCAATTTAAGGAGAAAATTTCAGTTGCCCTGACTGAAGAGTGGGATGAAATCCTTGTGGTGGGTCACTCCTCTGGGGCACATCTTGCAGTTTCTGTGCTCGCAGAGCTTTCACGCGACGGGCAGTTGAAACAAGCGACATGCCCCTTGGGTTTTTTATCTTTGGGGCAGGTGGTTCCCATGGTTGCCTTTTTACCTGATGCCAAGCAATTGCGTCAGGACTTGCGGGATTTGTCCGAAAGCGATGACTTGACATGGATTGATGTCACCGCTCCGGGTGATGGGTGCAGCTTTGCTCTCTGTGATCCAGTTGCAGTCTGCGGTGTGGCAAGAGATGCACAAAAATGGCCTCTTGTCTTATCGGCCGCATTCACACAGACCCTTTCTGCAAGTAAGTGGAAGGCAGTGCGATGGCGATTTTTTCGGCTTCATTTCCAGTATCTCTGCGCTTTTGATCATGCTGAGGCCTACGATTATTTTCAAATCACCGCTGGATCAAAAACACTGGCGGCGCGATTTAAGGGGCGTTCTCCGTCAAAATCCCGTATCCTGACCCCGACCGCCCGTTATAGAGCGCTTTGCTGATGCTGCCGCCAAAACCCATATCACGCAAAGACAAAGTGTCACTTTGGCAATATATGAAGGCCTTTAAACAAGATATTCTTTCTGCTCAGCCCGAAAGACTTTACCGTGCTTGGATGGCAGAGTTTAAAACCCCGTTTTTCCGGTCTTATCTGGTCAATCAACCCGAATTGATCCAACTTATTCTCAAAGAACGTCCCGATGATTTTCCCAAATCTGATCGTGTGGGCGAGGGGCTGCGTCCGCTTTTGGGGGAAAGTGTTTTTCTTACCAATGGAGAGGATTGGAAAAGACAGCGCCGCATCATTGATCCCGCCTTTGAAGGAGGACGGCTGAAAGAAACCTATCCCGCGATGTATAACGCTGCCCAAGCAATGGTGGATCGACTAGGCTGTGGGGTGCATGAGGTGGAAGAAATTGCAAGTTTTGCGGCGGCAGACGTGATATTTCGCACCCTGTTTTCCATTCCCATAGAAGATGAAATCGCCTCTGCGGTTTTCCACGAATTTCGCAAATATCAACGTGAACAACCTATTTTGAACATCGCCGCCTTTGTGCCTTTGCCCAAATGGATGCCGCGGTTTCATTCCCGTCAGACCAAATCCGCTGCACGTACCATCCGTCGCTTAATCAAGGATCTCACACAAATGCGGATGGAAAAGATCAGGGCAGGGACCGCGCCGCTCGATCTGGCAACAAAAATTATGACAACAGAGGACCCCCAGACAGGACAGTGTTTTGATACCACTGAAATGGTGGATCAGGTTGCGATCTTTTTCCTTGCAGGACATGAAACAAGCGCCTCTGCTTTGGCATGGTCGCTTTACCTAATGGCGCTTTATCCTGACTGGCAGGACCGTTTGGCCGAGGAAGCCCGTATCCTGAATGAGGATTTCTCCAGCATTTCGCGCTTGCGCTTGACGCGCGCGGTGTTTCGAGAGGCGCTGCGCCTTTACCCGCCGGTACCAATGATGGTGCGCGAGACGGCAAAACCTGAAACCTTTCGGGAAAGAGTTTTGAAAAAGGGCAGTACGATTGTCATCAGCCCGTGGCATCTTCACAGACAAAACCGGCTTTGGGATTATCCTGATGATTTTGACCCTGATCGCTGGGAAAGTGAAAATGGCAAAACATGTCAGAGAGAGGCATTTATTCCCTTTTCTGCAGGCGCACGCGTGTGCCCGGGTGCAGGATTTGCGATGATCGAGGGCGTCTTGTTATTGGCAAATGTGCTGAAATCCTACCGGGTCAGCACAGAAGGTTGTGACACACCCGTTCCGGTCGCCCATCTTACGGTGCGGGCACAACATGGGATTTATCTGAAATTTGATAAAAGATAGCTCAAGAGAAAATTAAGTGATCCGGGAAAACGGATGGTCATTCTTTGTCCATATAGTGCTTTAGGACATAATCACGAATGGTGCTGGCAAGCCCTGTTTCAAGATCACGACTCGCATCAAGATCAGCCGCTAACCCATTGATAGATATCCCTTTGTCATGAGCGATTTGGCAAAATGCGCGCCAAAAACGATCTTCAAGTGTGACACTTGTTTGATGTCCACGTAAATTAAGAGATCGTTTTTTGGGTCGGAGGCTCATTTTTCGCTCTTATGCCCGTCAAGATGTGCGTCGCGTTTTTGGGTTTCTTTTTTGGCGTTCAACCGCTCTGTCTTGGTGAGCCCAAATTTTACGGCATTTTCTGCCGCTTGGGCCTTTTTGTCGGCTCTCGCTTTCTGCTTTTTGTATTTATTCAGGTTTATTGGTGTATTCATCCTTTGGGACCCACCATATTTTCGGGACGTACGACCCTGTCAAAGGTGTCTTCATCCACAAACCCCAAGGCGATGGCCTCTTCTTTGAGTGTGGTGCCATTTTTATGGGCGGTTTTAGCGACAGTCGTGGCCTTGTCATAGCCGATTTGGGGCGCTAGGGCCGTGACCAACATCAGGCTTTCCCGCATCAATTTGTCTATGCGCACCTCATCCGCCTTCAGCCCGACCACGAGGTTATCGGTAAATGCGGAACATGCATCCCCCAAAAGCTGCATAGATTGCAGAACATTATAGGCCATCATGGGTTTGTAGACGTTTAATTCAAAATGCCCCTGACTGCCTGCAAACCCCACCGCCGCATCATTTCCGATCACATGGGCACAGACCTGTGTCATGGCTTCGCATTGGGTGGGATTGACTTTACCCGGCATGATTGAGCTTCCGGGTTCGTTTTCCGGCAAAATCAATTCGCCCAATCCGCAGCGCGGGCCAGAGCCTAAAAGGCGAATGTCATTGGCAATTTTGAAAAGGCTGGCGGCGACTGTTTTTAAACTGCCCGAGATTTCGACCATGGCGTCATGGGCTGCAAGAGCTTCGAATTTGTTGGGAGCCGTGACAAAAGGAAGTCCCGTGATACGCGCCATATTAGCCGCCACGGTCGTGTCCCAGCCCTTTGACGTATTGAGCCCTGTTCCCACTGCGGTGCCCCCTTGCGCCAATTCATAAATGTCTTCGAGGGATTTTTTGACACGTTTAATGCCCATGGCAACTTGATGGGCATAACCGGAAAATTCCTGAGACAAGGTAAGAGGCGTTGCATCCTGTGTATGCGTGCGACCGATCTTGATGATGCCGTCAAAGGTCGCGACTTTGTCCAAAAGGGCGCTATGGAGTTTTTCAAGCCCTGGAAGCAGAACGTCATGGGCCATCATCGCTGTGGCGATATGCATTGCGGTCGGGAAGGTGTCATTTGAAGACTGGCCCATATTGCAATGATCGTTGGGGTGTACGGGATCTTTGGATCCAATAATGCCCCCCAAAATTTCAATAGCACGGTTCGCAATGACTTCATTTGCGTTCATATTTGATTGCGTGCCCGATCCGGTTTGCCAGACCACAAGTGGGAAATTATCATCAAATTTGCCTGAGACCACTTCCGATGCTGCCTGAATGATCGCATCTGCCCGTCCAGCATCCAATTTTCCAGAGGCTTTATTCGCCTCTGCGCAGGCCTGTTTAATAACGCCAAGGGCGCGCACAATGCTGACCGGCTGCCTTTCCCAGCCTATCGGAAAATTAATGATGGATCTTTGTGTCTGAGCGCCCCAATATTTGTCTGCAGGAACGTCTAAGGGACCAAAGCTGTCAGTTTCAGTGCGGGTTTGTGACATCGTAAGCTCCGTCAAATTCATTTATTCAAACTGCATTTTAATCAATTTGCAGTGATAAGCGAAGAGTAACGGGTTTTCTTGGCCATTGTATAGGGTAGGGACGTCTGATTTTTCCGCATAATCAACAGGGCGATGCACCACGAAACTCTTAGGCAAAAAAGAAAAATTACTGTTTGCGAAATTCGTCAAGCCTGACAATATCCGCGTCTTTTTCCCCAGTCGAAGAAGAGGGGTGGGACGCAGAGCTTTGGTCAGTTTTTTCAGAAGTTTCCTTTTCGTTTGTGGTGCGGGCGATGCTGTATGCGGCATCACCCGATTTGGATGCTGCATCGGTTTGTTCAAATTTCACCCCAAATTCGACAGAAGGGTCCACAAAGGTGATGATCGCATCATAAGGAATATAAAGAACCTCAGGATTATTTCCAAAATTCAATGTGACAGAAAAACCGATGTCATCTACTTCAAGATTATCAAACCAGTGCTGCATGACAACGGTGATTTCTTCTGGATAACGCTCATGAAGCCATGGCGCCATTTCAAGTCCAACATATGTCGTATCCAACGTGATAAAGAAATGGTGATCACCAGGAAGCCCGTTTTGTGATACCTCACTTAAAACCTGCTGCACGAAAAACCGCATCGCCCTATTCATGATGCTGCCATAATCGAGAGTGCCAGTCATTCCTTTGTCCTTCACATTTACACGCATCCCGTGATGGCAGGCGCCGTGCACATCAAACCCACGTTTGAATGGCGATTCTTATCATCAGTTTACCGCTCAAAGCAGAAAGCGCTAGGGGCAATCAAAATAGGAATGGCTTGAGCTTTAAATTCCGTCTTTCATAAAAGTACCGGTGTCTGTAGTGCAGGCTTCTGTTGCCAGGTGCCTGCGAACCCCGCCTGAAGCAGCTATGCCTCAGGGCTTAAAGTTTCAATAACTCCGGTTGCTTACGCAGCCATCGCCATTGGAGCACGATTGTCATTTGCAATTGTACTGTTTGAACCGGTACGGTGGTATCTCGCCGAGACAAAGCTAACCCCTTTAGACGTTCGTCGATCCTGTTTCGGCCCCATGTCCGTCAAATGAACGGGTCTTGGTGGAGCCGCCGGGTACCGCCCCCGGGTCCGATCCGCTTATTACGAGCGCGTTTATGTCCATAGCTCTAAGAGCATTTAAAAGATAAGCCGTCACCGCATGGCTTGCAAGGGGATATTGATTTGTCGAACAAGGCTTAGATCAGCGGTACTCTTAAACGGTTATCCTTTATCTTGGTCAAACTGGGCTTGGCCCAAGCGGAACAACACCGTGCGGATTGATGCTAAGATGGCTTTGGTAATAGTGGTTTTTTATATGCGCCATATTTATGGTTTGCATGACGCCGGGCACGTCCAGGAGTCTTTTTAGATAAACGCTTAGGGCAGGGTAGTCTGCTATGCGGCGTAAATTACATTTGAAATGACCCACATAGACGGCATCAAACCGTATCAGAGTGGTGAACAATCGCCAGTCCGCTTCGGTGATATTTTCCCCAATGAGAAACAAACTGTTGCTCAGGCGCTGCTCCAGCCAGTCCAATGTGTCAAAAAGTGGAACGACTGCTTCTTCGTAAGCGTTTTGTGTCGTAGCAAATCCAGCCTTATAAACACCGTTATTCAGAGTGTTGTAAATTAGGTCATTGATGGCATCGATGTCTTCGCGTCTATTTTCCGGATAGTAATCGCCGGTCTTTGCGCCGAGTCCATCAAAGGCTGAATTAAACATACGAATAATCTCAGCGCTTTCATTTGAAACAATTGTGTTTTGTTTTTTGTCCCAGAGTACGGGCACTGTAACGCGCCCCGAATAGAGGGGATCAGCTGTTGTGTAAATCTGGTGCAATCGTGTCGCATTGTGCAGCGGGTCCGCAATGACACCTTCTCCAGTTTCAAACGTCCATCCTTCGTCCAACATCAGCCAATGAACGACGGAATAGCTAATCATCTCCTCCAACCCTTTGAGAATACGAAAGATCATCGTTCGATGCGCCCAAGGGCAGGCATGCGACACATAGAGGTGATACCGGTCTTTCTCTGCCTGAAATCCGCCTATGCCACTTGGTCCGGCAGACCCATCCTGCGTGATCCAATTTCTAAATTGGCTCGCGTTGCGCACAAAGCGCCCTCCGGTTGAGGCAGTATCATACCATTGATCCACCCATTTTCCGTTTTGTAACAAACCCATAGAAGGTATCTTTCAAGTTAATAATTTGCGGTTTAATGACCTTGCGGACGAATGAACCGATCATTCCTTAAATCGTTGAAGGCCTGCATTAATTCTTCCCGCGTATTCATGACGATCGGGCCATGCCATGCCACCGGTTCTTGAATTGGAGTGCCAGCAACGAGCAAAAACCGAATGCCGTGATCGCCGGCGCGAACTTCAATTTCATCACCCGTGCCAAAGCGCACTAGCGTGCGGTTTCCCGACATGTCACGGATGTTTACTTCTTCACCCATGACTTCTTTTTCCAACAGCACTCCCTGCGGTGCTGACGCATCGGTAAATTTACCTGATCCTTCAAACACGTAAGCAAATGTATTTCGATAAGTATCGACCGTGAATTGTTTTTTCCGGCCTGCGGGTACAAAAACATCCAAGTAAAGAGGGTCTGCTGCGATCCCATCGACGGGACCTGTTTTTCCCCAAAAAGATCCGGTGATGATTTTCACCCGAGTCCCGTCATCATCGATGACTTCTGGTATTTCTTTGGCCTCAACATCTTGATATCGCGGTGCAGTCATTTTCAAACTGCCGGGCAGGTTGGCCCAAAGCTGAAATCCGTGCATTTGACCTTTGTTGTTTCCTGAAGGCATTTCCTGATGCATAATCCCAGATCCTGCCGTCATCCATTGGATGTCTCCCGCTCCAAGCGTGCCGCTATTTCCAAGGCTGTCACTATGTTCAACACTGCCGTTTAAAACATAGGTTATCGTTTCAATACCACGGTGTGGATGCCATGGAAATCCCTTCAAATACTGTGCCGGATGATCGTTGCGAAAATCATCAAGAAGTAAAAACGGATCAAAGGCCGTTGGTTCGGAAAATCCAAAGGCTCTGTGCAAATGTACACCAGCGCCTTCAAGCGTTGGTGTTGCTGTCGTTGTGGATAATACTGGCCTAAGAGACATGAGCGAACATCCTGATTACAAACATAAAAGTACTACTACAGTTGTTTAAGGAGGTTAAGCGACAGTTTCGCTGGAACGTCCTTGGTTACCTAGATTATATAGTCTTGTTGCGCTTATTTCGATATCATTGAGGCAAAATATTTGCTCAACATGATTTTAATTACCATAAGACTCTAATCCAGAGACTTAGACGGGAACAGAAATGCAAGCAGTCTAATTGTTATTGCAATGCAGGGTCCAATACCAAATGCAAACAAAAGAGTT
>VMBT01000309.1_pt1 | contig 32347 bp, 33 predicted proteins | sample 4404301 | NCBI WGS metagenome assembly VMBT01 (sample SAMN12238535, study PRJNA552566) | marine metagenome | isolation source: Coastal seawater | place: USA: coastal Georgia, Sapelo Island | collected 2008-08/2009-08
GATAAAGTTGATAATAAAGGTGTTGCGAAAGATAAAATTTTTCATCAATTAGAAATTTCTCTTTCCCAAATAAAAAAAATACCAGTTGTGTTTTTATCTGGACTTCATGGTCAAGGCGTAGAAAATTTATTAGATATGATTTTAGATGTTCAACAAAAGTTAAATTTAAGAATTTCAACTGGTAAGTTGAACAGGTGGTTAACGCCAATTATAGAAAATAATCCACCACCTCTTTATAAAGGCAAAAGGAACAATATAAGGTATATTACTCAAGTTAATGTTAGACCTCCAACTTTTGCCATCTTTATGTCTAGTCCTGAAAATTTACCTGATAGTTATAAAAGATATTTGATGTCATCTTTAATGGAAGATTTTGGTTTATCTGGTTTACCAATAAGATTGATGGCAAGAAAAGGGAAAAATCCATATTCAGATAATAAATGAAACAGATTTAAAATTTTGCTAACTAGCAATATTTTCTTCTGCTATCTTATTACTTTCTTCTTGCTGTTTTTCTAGTGCTTCTGCTTGTATTTTTTGTTGGTTTTGGTTTTCAATTCTTTTTTGCTCTAATTTAACTCTTTTATTAATTATTTTTAGTAGGTCATTATCATCTCTCTCAACTGTCTTAAAAAAACTACCAAGTATATTTTTTCTTTTCATAATACCAATAATACGTACTTCTTGAGTGCACCTATCTAAATTATCATTAATTCTTTTATTTGCTAAATTAGCAATTCGTTGATCAATAAATTCTTTTTCCATAGCAGCTCTAATTCTAAGACCTGTATTAGTTTTCATTTTTGTCAACCTAGTGCAAATAGAATTTGTTCTTCTTATTATGTCGTCACCAATTTCTTCTAATTGCATTCTTGATGGCTTTGGAACTCTTATATGAATAAACTGAGATCCTTCTTCATTTTTGGCAGGAAATCCACTTTCTCTGATAAAATCTAAAACTTGTTGTAAATGCTCTTTATTATAAATCATTAAATCAATTTTCATTGGATCATCTGGTGATTCAACATTTCCTAAATCACCTATTCTTCTTTTGCGTCCATTCATTATGATTTGAAGACTTCTAAAGACTGCAATATTTGCATGCTCAGCTTTTATGGCTAGCAGAGATTCTGCAAACTCTTCGACAGCTAATTCAAAATTTGCAATAGCCTCGGGTGAATATCCTTCATTATTATTTATATTATTTTCAAATTCCATATATATAACCAAAAATTTTCTATAACTTTATCAATATTTAATTTCGATTTCAATTCGTCTATTTTTCTCTCTTCCATCACGTGTATCATTTTGTTCTATAGGTTTTGTCTCTCCAAAACTAATAGCTTGTAACTTTTCTGGAGGTATAGTATTAGCTTTTGCTAGTTCTTGTACAACGCTTGAAGCTCTAGCCGCTGCAAGATCCCAATTATCCCTATATTGCCCTCCAAAAATTAGCGGTACGTTATCTGTGTGTCCAGACACATTCACTTGCCCGGCACCTTTCCCACTAACTTTAGCAATTTTTTGCATTATTGCTCTTGCTTGTTTTGTAAGTCTTGCTGATCCTGAATTAAATGCACCTGCAGAACCAACAGTCACAACTACTCTATCCTTTTCTCTTTGAACTTCAGCTAAGCCCTGTCCAATTTCTTGTTTTAGGGCAACTTTAAGTTGGTCTTCGCTAAATTCAGCTTTTTTGACTTTTTCTTGAATAATTTTTTTATCTTGAGTGTTCTGTTTTTCTAAATTATCTATCTGTTCTTTTAATACTTTATTTTCAACATTTGCAGATGCCATTGATTTTATATCTTTATCAATGCCACCAATTAGAACATCTGTTTCATTGGCACCTGTCTTCTCCCTAGCACTTGTTACAGCATCAACTGTTTCTTTTATTAAATTAGAAATTTCGTCTGTAGTTTTGTTTTCTGTATTTAAAGTCACCAAGACTTTATCATTGACTGTTTCTACGTTTACATCATCAGATGAAACTTCTGATTTTATTTGATTACTTAATTCTTTTGCATCCATAACTTCTTTTGAGTTACTTTTTGCGCTATCTCCTTCATCAATTTCTGATTTAAGGTCTAAATTTTTTTGTTCTGAGTCCGATGTTTGTTGTGTAAGATTTTTGGTAACTGAAGGAGCAGGCGATGGGCTAAAATTTAAAGATAAAACAGTAGTACCTTTTGGCTGTTCGACTACTGGGACTACTTTTTGCACACCAAAAGCGTTTTTTAAACTACCACTTATCTGTTTAAACTTTGGGACATTGAATTCTGCGAAAGATAAAATTAGAACAAAAAATGCCATTAATAATGTAGCCATGTCGGCAAATGTTGCCATCCAAGCAGGAGCACCTGCAGGAGGGCATTTAGGACATTCTTCTTCTTCTTGTTCTTCTATTACTTGAGCTTCAGCCATTTTTAAATCCTAGTTAATAAAATTATGCAGCCTCTTCAATTTGAGCTTGAATTTTTGGAGGTAAATTAGCAACTAATTGATCTGTAATATTTCTAGGGCTTTCTCCTCTTGAAATAAACTTCAAACCCATTACAACCATTTCCCTATACAAAGCTTCATGAGCTGAATAACCTTCTAATTTTGTTACAATTGGCATAAATATACAGTTAGCAATCATAGCTCCATACAAAGTTGTTAACAATGCAACAGCCATAGCTGGACCAATAGCCTTAGGATCGGCCATATTACCTAACATAGCAACAAGACCAATAAGTGTTCCAATCATTCCCATCGCTGGTGCAAGGTCTACCCAGGCCTGGAATACTCCGGTCATATTTTCATGCCTAACCTTCATTGCTTTAAGCTCTCTATTCAACTGATCTGTCAATTTTGTCTCATCAGCTCCATCAACAAGCATTTGTAATCCTTTTTCAAAAAACTTATCTGGAACTTCCTGTCCTTCTAAAGCCATCATGCCATCTTTTCTAGCAATTCCAGCTAATTCTGTAAGTCTAGTAATTAATTCATCATGTTTTTTTGCCCCAGGCATAAAAACTTTTACCAATGTACCAAAAGAAGCTAGGAACATTGGTAAAGTCGATCGGTACATAACAGCAAAAAATGTGCCTCCGAATACAATTAATAAAGACGGGGTATCAACAAATGCTCCAATACCTCCTGAAGATACCATGGCTCCGGCTATCATTCCTAGAGTACCTATCAATCCAATTAACGATGCTATATCCATTTTTTTGCCTTTTTTATATATATAATAATGATATTAGGCATAATTCCTGCAAGAATAAGACCAAATTGAGAATTTTAATAAAAAAAGAGGCCTTTATGTTATTATTCAAAATATCATTAGTTAAAATTCAAACCTTACTTATATTATTCTTAATTTTTTCAAATATCAATAATGTATGGGCTAGTAACTTTATCACTAGAGGCCATTATGTCATAGACCTAGGGGAAAAAATTGAATGGTTAACATGTCCAGTTGGAATGGTATGGCAAAATGAGGCATGCATAGGTACCCCTATAAAGTTAAAATTTAATCAAATAAAAACTGCTATAGATCAAGCAAATCAGCAATTGGGAGGAAATTGGCGTCTGCCAAACCGTAAAGAGTTAGAAAGTTTAGTCTGCAAATCATGCATAGCTGTTAAAATTAATACAAAAATTTTTCCTAATACTCCAGCTGAGTCATTTTGGACAAGTGAAATAAATCCTTGGCAACCAAAGTTTTTATGGACAGTTAATTTTTTTACGGGACATACTTTTGGAAGGTTCCCACCATTTATTCCAAATTTTGTTAGATTAGTACGTGACAGATAGAAATGATTATTTTCTCTTTTCTACTAAGTGTTTAGTTAATTTTACACAAAACATTATCAAACCTAAGAATATTATAAGAAAAGCAGCATTATACGGAGTAATTATTTTGAGATAATGTAATTTATCACTTTGAATTAGACTTAATAGGATAATAAAAACTACGCTTAATAGAAAAATACGAATAATTTGACAATTTTTACATTTCGGTTTTATTTTTGTATCATTAGGTACATTCAATTTCTAAATTTACCTCATAAATTAATAATTTTCTTTGCCAATCTTTTGACTTAAAATTATATTTTATTAATTAAATAACATTATACGAAAAAATTATAATTTTCTACAAAATATATAAATAACTGTTTTTACTAAGTTTATTTGTCTTATTTGAAAACCTTTTATGTCATTTTTTTATATAATTTTTTTGTCAAATTAAGGTTTTGATTTGAATTAATTTTATTGTTTCTCTTTCTTCATAAAGAAAAAAATCTACTTTATGGAGATTAAAATGAAATTGGGTCAACAGCTTAAAATAAAACAAAATCAGTCATTAATTATGACACCTCAATTACAGCAGGCAATTAAATTATTGCAGTTGACGAATTTAGAGCTAGCTGAATTTGTAGAAAAAGCGCAATTAGAAAATCCTTTTATACAAGAGCAAAAAGAGCATTTGGTAACAAAAACAATAAATAAAAAAAATGAAAATCCTGATGTTTATCAAAATATGGAAAATACCACTGATCCATTTAAAAAAGATAGCCAAGTAGATTTACAAAATACTTTTGATACACACCTCTCATCAAATAATAACTCAGAAAATAAAAAATTATATGACAGAGAATTATTAAGATCTGGAAATAATATTTCTGCAGGTGAAGTTATTGAAAAAACACTTGAGAATAAAATTTCGCTTAAAGAAAGCCTTGTAAATCAAATAAATATAGAATTTAGTGAAAAAGATAACAAATCAATAGCCATAGCTATGATTGATTATTTACACCCTAGTGGTTGGTTTACACACTCAATTGAAGAGGTCGAAAATGACCTAAACATAAGTGAACAAAAAATCAGACAAATTTTAGATAGATTAAAAAAATTAGAGCCTGTTGGAATCTTCTCTGAAAATTTATCAGAGTGCTTGAAATTACAACTAATCGATAAGAATGTTTTCAATGAACATTATAATATTTTGTTAGATAACCTACAGCACCTTCCTTCAGGTAAATTTAAACAAATAAGCAAACTATGCAAAGTTTCTGAAAACTGTTTGTTTGAAATGATAAAAGTTATAAAAACTCTTAATCCAAAGCCAGCTGAAAATTTTTTACATGATAAAATTTTGATAGATCAACCTGATATCATAGTCAAAAGATCAGAAAAAGGTTGGAGGATTGATTTAAATGGCTCTACTTTGCCAACTGTTTCTATTGATGAAGAGTATATAAATGAAATTGAAAATTATAAATTAGATGAAAAAGCTAATAGTTTTACGTTTGAAAAAATAGGAGAAGCTCGTTGGCTTAAAAAAGCAGTAGAGCAGAGAAACAAAACAATTTTAAAAGTCACTTCTGAAATAGTTAGAAAACAAGCTGGATTTTTTAGGCACGGCTTTAATCATATGAAACCTATGATACTTAAAGATATTTCAGATGCTATTGGGATGCATGAAAGCACCGTATCTAGAGTAACAAATAGCAAGCTCATGCTAACTGAGTGGGGGGTTTTACCACTAAAGCAGTTTTTTTCAGCTTCTATTGCTAGCTCTGAGAATTCAGAAATGCATGCCGCTTCGGCTGTAAGAGAAACTATAAAAAGTTTAATTTCTTCTGAAATATCCAGTAAACCATTAAGCGATGATAAGTTAGCTAGAATATTAAATAAAGATGGAATGAATGTAGCAAGAAGAACTGTTGCTAAATATAGAGATATGCTGAAAATACCATCAAGTGCTCAAAGAAGAAGAGCATCTAGATTACATAAAATTATGTCTAATTAATAGATATCTGGAAGTTGTTTGAGGATATAGAGTTATTATTATTAAAAACATATTTTAATGGAACGTTATATTTTTTTCTTTTAGAGCCATTATCATCATAATAATCAATTCTTATTACATAATCATTTATGTTATTAAGTAATATCTTTTTATTGTAATCTTGTGAGGTTAATTTTTTAAACATTTTATAATCTCCATATATGGAAATTAAATGCATTGATTATGCCAAAATTTATATTTAATTAGATTTATTTACGTAGCCTTTTAAGCTTGACCTACTTAAAAGATTTCGGCCTATCTTTATATATTTAGCAGGGTTTTGAGATTTTCCATTAACTGAAATTTCATAGTGAAGGTGAGCTCCTTTTACTTTACCAGTCCTTCCCATTTTCCCAATTACTTGGCCTTCACTAACAATGTCACCTCTTTTAACATTAATTTTTGCTAAATGACCATAAGTAGTCATTATTCCGTAATTATGTTTGATTCTAATGACTTTACCAAAGGAACCATGATAACCTGCAAAAACAACAGTCCCATCTGCTGAAACCGTAACATTCTCTTGCCATGTTCCCGCTAAATCTATTCCATGATGCATTCTATATTTACCTGTTAAAGGATGTTTTCTTGGACCATAGGAACTAGATACATAATAATGTTGCATAGGAGGTTTAAGAGGGATGTTTTGAAGAGCTTCTTTATATACAGCTAATAAATTTAAACGATTACTTAAGTTTCTAAAAAAATCATCACTTTCTGGGTCAACTTCTTGATCATTGTTAATAATTGAATTGACGGTAAATAAATCAGGATTATTAACTTTTACATTAATTTCTTTAAATACGTTTTCCATCTGAATTAATTCGTTGTTAAGAGAAGCTAAAAAACGTAAGCTTTTTGCTTTAACGCCTAATTTAGGTGGATGTGGGACTTTTGCTACAACATTGTCTGAAAAATTTGAGTTAGGTAATGTATTGATATTGCTTTCATTATAAATTTTTTGGGATGATAAATTGGGTATATCTTGATTTCGTTTGGTACTATCAAAAAGACTATATTTTAGAATGTTTGTTTTATCTTTTTGTGTATTGGATATTTTATTAATATTTAAAATAGTATTTTCGTTTTCGTCACTTTTTAAAATTTTATAATTTTCTTTTTGATTATCATCAAAAAATTTTCTTAGCGTTGGAAGTGTTATGTTTGATTGAGTTTCTACATTCACTACAGTATCAGAATCGTTTTCTATAGGGCTTGGAATATTTGCAGAAGCTTCTGTAATTATATCGTTTTTCTGTGCAACATCTATTGCAGAGTATATTCCTTGGGCTGACCAATATATAATACTTGTTATTCCAACAAAAGTAGAGATTATTGCGCTTGTGTAATGAATTGGTTTAAATGCGATCTCAATAGGGCCTCTTTTTGTGAAAATAAGAAAACGTCTTTCTGAAAACAAACCTAATTTTTTATTTGGTTGGGATTCTTCTCCAAAGCGTTGTCCAGTTTTTACAGGAGGAAGATTTTTACCAAACTTATTAAATGTGGAATTAACCACCTATTACTCCATACCTTTATAAAGCAAATATAAGATGCCAAAATTAGAAAATATTTGAACAACAAACATAGCAATCAGAATTTTATTAGAAAGTGGATTTTTAACTGAGAGACTAACTGAAGGAAAAGTTTCACTTTTTGATTTATTTTTGTGCGGAATGTTCTCATTAGTCTTTAATTCTTGGTTGTTGATCATGCTTTCGCTATGTTGATTCGCATCAAACTTTTTAGATTCCATTGATAAGGTAATGTTTGAAGATTTAGTTTTTTGAAAAACTTCTCTAGAAACTATTTCTTCAATTTGTTCTGTACCTTCATTTTCGATCTGCACTCGCATCTTTTCAATACGATCTCTAAGGTCTATAATTTCTTCAGCCATTTAAAAAATTCTCTAAAATAATTTTAGGGATATTATTATGGCAAGTTAATTGCATCATTCATACCAAATAAATCTATTTTAATAATTTTTTTAATTGGTTTAATAATGATATGTAATATTAATCGTAAAACTTAAATTAGTTTAATGTAACTAAGAAGGAAAAGGAATTTCCATAATGTTAGGAAGAACAAACGAAGCTGAAACTGAAAAATCAGTCATTTCAAGTGATATGAAAATTAAAGGTAAAATCTCTGCTGAGGGGAGTCTGGTTTTATTAGGTTCAGTTACAGGTGATATTAAATGTAATAGTTTATCAGTTGAGGAATCAGGTTCATTGAAGGGAAGTATTGACGCTGAAGTAGTGACTGTTTCTGGTAAATGTGATGGTCAAATTATTGGTGATTTTGTCTCAGTAAAATCTTCCGGTAAAATATCCGGTGAAGTTTTTTATGAAAATATATCAATTGAAGAAGGTGCAATAGTAGAAGCTCAAATTGGTAAAAGACAAAATAAAAAATAAAGGAGTTTATGAATGGCTAATAAACAAGCGGTATTAGGATCTGGAGCTAGATTTAAAGGCAAAATCTCTAACGCCAAGTCTATTGAAATAAATGGGTTTGTAGAAGCTGATTTGGTAACTGAAAAAGTTACAATTGGCTCTGCAGGTAAGTTTGTAGGTGCAGTTGATTCTGATTTGGTTGTGATCGCTGGTGAGTATGAAGGGAAAATGCAGGCTGAGAGTGTTTGGCTTACTGAAACATCTCGAATAAGTGGAGAAGTTCATTACAAATCTCTTCAAATGGATAGAGGGGCAGCTTTAAATTGTAGAGTTGTTCATAATTGGAATGAGACTGATAACTCAAAGGCTGAGGAAATAGAAGAACAAGCTGATGAAGCTATAGAAGAACAAATAGATGAGAAGTAATTAACATTTAAAAAGGTATGAATTATGAGTGAGATAACATATATTTCTGAAGAATTAGTAATGGAAGGTACTTTGGATTCTGCTGGCTCCTCAGTTGTTGTAGCAGGAAGATTTAAAGGTGAATTAAGAGCTAAAGATGTTCTTCTAGAATCTAATAGTATTTTTGATGGAAACTTAGTAGCGGATAAAGCAACACTTGGTGGGTTGGTTAAAGGCGAAGTTTCAGCAAACATTCTTAATGTTGCTAGCAGTGCAAAAGTAGAAGGAAACCTTAAAACTAATGCACTTTCTATCGACTTGGGAGCTGAGGTCTCTGGAAGTATAACTAGAATTTCTAAATAGATTAATTACGTCTATTTTTTAAAGAGGTTTTGATACAATCATTGACGAAATTTATAGTTTCATTTTGGCCAGTTAGTTCTACAAGTTTCATTGTAGCGTATCTTCCTGCAGCAAGTGCAATTGCTAACTCATCATTTTCTTTAACTGTCTCATTGTCCAAATAAATTTCAATATCATCCCTTATTCTAATTAATTTTTCTCTGTATTCGTAATATTCATCTTCAATAGATGATTTAAAATTTACATTAATAATTTGACCCATTTATAATACCCTTTACCAAATTTAATCACTAATATACTTAACGTCATATTAATTATAATTTTAAAATTTAAAAAACTTCAAAAACGGAAAGATATTCATGATAAGTTTTAATTTTTTCAAAAATGGAAAATTATTATCATCCGACACAAGTAAAGATTTTATAAAAACAAACCAAAATAAAGTTTTATTTATTTTACATGGTCTTTATGGACGGGGTAAAAATTGGCATACGTTTGCTAAAAAATATAGTTCTGACAGAGATCAATTGGTTATTACCACTAATTTACGGAATCATGGAGGAAATGAATTTAAAAAAGAACAATCCTATTTATTGATGGCAGAAGATATTATGGAAATAATAAAATATTTAGGCGTCAGTAAAGTTGATTTGTTAGGCCATTCAATGGGAGGAAAACTAGCTATGGTAATGACCTTGTTAGATGAATCTTATATTGACAAAGTTGTCGTAGCGGATATAGCTCCAGTTAATTATGTTCAAGATAATCAAAATATAATTGATATATTATTGAATTTAGACCTCTATTCTATCAAGAATAGAACTCATGCTGATGAAATTTTGTCTAATTACATCAATGAAAAATTTTTGAGGACCTTTCTTTTACAAAATTTAGAATTAGAAGAAGGTAAATACAAATGGTCGATTAACTTAGAAGTAATCAAAAAATCAATGAAAGATCTTAGATCTTTCCCTGAATTTGATTATATAAAATTAAAACAAAATAAAATTTTATGTATTTATGGCCAAAATAGTGACTATGTTAAGGAAGAATATTTTAATAATTTTAAAAAATATTTCTCTAATGTATCCTTTCAAAAAATTAAAGATGCAGGACATTTTTTACATGTTGAAAAGGCTAGTGAATTTTATGAAATATCTTCAAATTTTTTTAAAAATTAACTTATGATGTTGTTTGATTATTTAAAAAAATGTATTAGATGTTCATGTCACAAAAAATCGAAACTCATATTCTAACATTTTCTTGTAAAGACCAGATTGGTATAGTTGCTAAGATCTCTTCTATACTTGCCAAATATAAATGTAATATTGTTGAATCTAAACAGTTTACTGATACTCTAAATGGAAATTTTTTTATAAGACAAAGTTTTATTCTATTTGAAAAAACAAAAATAGAAGATTTAAGGTCTAGTTTAAATTTATTATCATCTGATTTAAAAGGAGTTCATTTCTTATCTGAGATTGATAACAAAATGGATACTGTTTTACTTGTTTCAAAGTTTGATCATTGTTTGAATGATCTTTTGTTTAGGGTAAGGAATAATTCTTTAAACATAAATATCAAAGCTATAATTTCAAATCACAAAGTTGCGCAAGAGATAGCTGAATTTTCTAATATACCTTTTCATTATCTACCTGTTGATAAAAATAATAAAGATCAGCAAGAGCAAAAAATTAAGAAAATTTTATACGATAACAATATCGAACTTATTGTTTTAGCAAGGTATATGCAAGTATTGTCTGAATCTTTTACTAACGAATTTGAAGGTAAAATCATCAATATACATCATAGTTTTTTACCTAGTTTTAAGGGAGCTAAACCTTACCATCAAGCTTTTGAAAGAGGAGTAAAAGTTATTGGAGCTACAGCTCATTATGTGACAAAAGAATTAGACGAAGGCCCTATTATTGAACAGGACACGCAAGAAGTAGATCACGAAATGATGCCAGATGACTTAATCTCTATTGGCAGGGATATAGAATCTAGAGTTCTGTATAGAGCACTTAAGGCCCATTCCGAAAAGAGAGTGTTCCTGAATGGAAAAAGAACAATTGTATTTAAAGGACATAGAAAAGTAGTATGACAGATAAAAAAGAAAAAGTTATTATAGTAGGGTCTGGAGCTGCAGGCCTGACAGCAGCTATTTACGCTGCTAGAGCGAATTTAGAACCACTAGTGATTGAGGGTATCCAACCTGGGGGACAATTAACTATTACTACTGATGTTGAAAATTATCCTGGATATGCAGATGTTGTTCAAGGTCCATGGATGATGGAGCAAATGAGATTACAAGCAAAGAAAGTTGGTGCCAGAATAATAAACGATATTGTGACGAGTGTTGAGTTTAAAGACAATAAAAAAATACTCAAACTAGACTCAAATAAGACACTTGAAACTGAAACTGTTATCATAGCAACTGGTGCACAAGCAAAATGGCTTGGTCTGGAAAGTGAAAATGAATTCAATGGGAGAGGAGTTTCCGCTTGTGCGACCTGTGATGGTTTTTTTTACAGGAATAAAGAAGTAGCTGTCATTGGTGGTGGAAATACCGCAGTCGAAGAAGCTTTATACTTATCTAATATATGTTCTAAAGTAACTTTAATTCACAGAAGAGATGAGTTGAGGTCAGAAAAAATTTTACAAAAAAGATTATTTGAAAAGGAGAATGTTAAAATAATCTGGAATAATGTTGTTGATGAAATAAAAGGTAATGAAAGTGGTGTTAATTCATTAAAATTGGCATCTACAATTTCAAAAGAAACAGAAATAATAAATGTTGAAGGTGTATTTGTTGCTATTGGCCATAGTCCATCTACAGAGGCATTTAGAGGAGCAATTGATATGGATGATGAGGGATATATCATTGCGCAAAAGCCTGGGACCTCCCTAACAAATATTGATGGTGTGTTTGCAGCAGGAGACTGCGTTGATAAAATTTATAGGCAAGCAGTTACAGCTGCAGGTATGGGATGTATGGCAGCTTTAGATGCAGAGAAATGGCTTCAAAAATAGTAAATTACTTCTTTGTGTTTAAATTAATTAATTCCATTATTTTATAAACTAAAGTAGCAGCAGTAAAGTCGTATGCTAGAAACCCTTTTATTGGTGATAATTCAACGACATCAAATCCAACTATTTCTCTGTCTTTAATCAATTTATGAATTAATTCTAAACTTTCATTAAAACCTAAGCCCCCTGGGACAGGTGTTCCAGTGGCTGGCATAATTGACGGATCAAGTCCATCCAAGTCAAAGGAAATATATATTTTTTTTGGGAAATTTTGTGGTAAATATAATTCGTCGCTTTTCTTTATTTCTTCTACACTATAAGAAGTAATTTGAAATTTTCTTCTATTATCTGCTTCTTCCTTACTTAAGGCTCTGACACCACATTGTGCGATTTTATAATTTTCTTCACTCAGTAAGTACATTACACTTGCATGTGAATGAACTTCATTTTCGTATTTTTCTCTCAGATCAGCATGAGCATCAATTTGTAATATACCAATTTCATTTTTATTTTTTAATTCTAAGCCTTTAAAAATACCATTTACCGCACCGTAGGTTATACTATGTTCTCCGCCTAAGATTACGGGTATCTTATTTTTAGAACTTACAGACTGAGCTAATTTTTGGAGATCATTAATGACAATATCTATAGGTTTATTGCAGTCTAAAAAAGGATGAGTATATATACCATCAAGGCAAGGTTCGCTTTTTCCAGTATATCTTTCTAATTCATTACTTGCTTCTATTATGGCTTGAGGACCCATGCTAGTACCTTTACCATATGAAACGGTTTTTTCGAGTGGAACCGGTATAATATCAAATTTAGAAAAATCTTTATTTTTTTCAGTATCAGACAATTCAGATTTTAAAAAAATATTATTATTCAATTTCATTTACCTTAGAAAAAACTCATGATAATTTGTTTTCAAAATCCTCGTAAGAAAATTCTTTTATTATATCAATATCATTTGTTTTACTATCCCAAATAGCTATTGAGGGCATCTTTACACCATTAAAAAAATTTGTTTTTACCATACTATAATGTGCCTGGTCTAATAGAGCTATGCGTTCACCAACTCTGGGTTCTTTTTTGAAGTTATAAATACCTAAATTATCACCAGCTAGACAACTAGGGCCACCTAATTGTACCTTATGACCCTTTGTTGGTTCGTTAAGTAATGCAGGCCTATATGGTGCTTCTATTACGTCTGGTATATGGGATGTTGCACTTATATCTGTTATAGCTATTGATGGCGAGAGGTTGTGGTTGGGTTTAAAATAATCAATGATTTCACCAATTAAGATTCCTGCGTCTAAAACTACGGCCTCACCAGGTTCTATATATATTTGACAGTTTGTTTCATAAGCAATTTTCTTTAAAAATTGTTTTAATTTATTAATTTCATAATCTTTTCTGGTGATGTGATGCCCACCTCCCAAATTAATCCATTTAAGTTTTTTTGAGAGATTCATTATAGTTTTGTTTATGTGGTTCCACGTATTTTCTAATGGTTTGAAGTTTTGCTCACATAACGTATGAAAATGAATACCAGAGAGTTTTGTAGCATCAATATTTTTTAAATTATCTAAATGAATTCCTAATCTAGAATTCACATTAGCTGGATTGTACTTATCGTTTTTAACTTCTGAATAAAGAGGGTTGATTCTTATTCCAATCTCATTATTAAATTTTCTTGCAATATCGAAAAATTCATTCATTTGGTTATTTGAATTAAAAATTATATGATCAGATTTTTGTGCAATTTCGTTAAATTCATCTTTTTTAAAAGCTGGTGAATAAGTACTTATTTCTCCTTTAAAATATTTTTTTGCTAATCTTGTTTCATATAATCCTGAACTACAACAACCATCTAAATAATTCGATATTAAAGGGGCAAGTGAAAATGTTGAAAACGCTTTTAGAGCAAGAAGGACTTTGACGTTAGAGGATTCCTTCAATCCAAATAGAATTTCTAAGTTATCTTGTAATGCTTTTTTATCTATGACAAAACATGGACTAGGTAATGAATACAAATCTAATTGACTAAAATTTTTAGGGTTTCCCCCCATTGTTTGAAGCATTTTTTCGCCTAGAAAGTAATTCGATTATCAAGCTCTATTGTTTTTGTTGGCAAACCATATTCATTTAGTAGTTCCATAAATGGATCAGGATCAAATTGTTCCATATTCCACACACCTGGCTTGAACCATTTTCTTTCTAACATCAGTTTGGTACCAATCATTGCTGGTACACCAGTTGTATATGAAATCGCCTGACTACCAACTTCTACAAAACATTCTTCATGATCACAGATGTTGTAGGTATAAAAAGTTTTTTCTTTGCCATCTTTCTTACCTGTTATAATTGTACCAATACATGTTTTACCTTTTGTCCTTTCTCCAAGACTCCCAGGATCAGGAAGTATTTTTTTCAAAAACTGTAAGGGTATTATTTCGGTTCCATTATAATTAACGGGCTTAATTGAAGTCATGCCAACATTTTCAAGGACTTCTAAATGTTTTAAATAACTATCACCAAATGTCATCCAAAATCGTGCTCTTTTAATTTCAGGAAAATGTTTAATCAAACTTTCTAATTCTTCATGGTACATTAAGTACATATTCTTGTATCCAATTTCAGGAAAATCAAAGGATACTTTATTTTTTAATGCCGGACCTATTTTCCATTGATTATTTTCCCAGTGTTTGCTCTCTGACGTAACTTCTCTGATATTAATCTCTGGATTAAAGTTAGTAGCAAATGGATGTCCATGATCACCATCATTGCAATCTAAAATATCTAAATAATCAATGTGATCTAAATAATGTTTTTTTGTATATGCGGTAAAAACATTCGTAACGCCTGGATCAAATCCTGAGCCAAGCAAAGCCATTAGACCTTTTTCTAAAAATTTTTTCTGATAATCCCATTGCCATTTATATTCAAATTTTGCATCATCTTTAGGTTCATAATTTGCTGTATCTAAATAATGAGTATTTGTAGAAAGACATGCGTCCATTATATTTAAGTCTTGGTAGGGAAGAGCAAGGTTAACAACTACAAATGGATCATACCTCTTAATTACTGAAATTGTATCCTCAACATTATCTGCGTCTAAGGAAACAATTTCAATTTCAACATTATATTTATTTTTTACACTTTTTTGAATGGCTTTACATTTATCGATGGTTCTGCTTGCCAAGATTATCTTATTAAAGGTATTTGAAATAGAAGCCATTTTATGAATTGTTACATTGCTAACACCTCCTGCACCAATCACTAAAACTGTATTCATTGCCAATCTCCTCTAAAATGTACTTAGTTAATTTTCAAAATATGTATATCCAGAAATAGACTCCTTAAATGAAAGAGTTAATTTTTTCCTCTCTGATAAGGACAAATCTCTACTTCTAATAGCGTCTTCAACTATTCTTTTGAACCTGTTTATAATATCCTTGGGTTCATATTCAACATAGGAGAGGACTTCAGATATAGTATCTCCCTCTTGTTCGTGAAGGAGTTGATATCCTCCATCATCTTTGAGCTTTATAGTTACAACATTAGTGTCTCCAAACAAATTATGAAGATCACCTAACGTTTCCTGGTATGCCCCAATATAAAAAACACCTAAAAAATAATCCTCATTTTCCTTAATATCGTGAAGAGGTATAGTATTTGAGATACCATCTCTAAGAACAAACTTACTTATCATTCCATCGCTGTCACAAGTAATATCATTTAATACAGCTCTTCTATTAGGGTTTTCATTTAATCTTTGTATTGGTGCTATTGGGTGAAGTTGATCTATCGCCCAAACATCAGGTAAACTCTGAAATAGGGAAAAATTACCATGATAAATATCAGCCATATTATCAATAGAAGCTTGAAGTTCATCAGTGATATCAGTTGACGTAGATAAGACCTTCTTTATTTTATTAATTACATATAAATATGTTTCTTCAGTTTTAGCCATATTTGGCAAGTCGATTTGTCCGCTTCTAAATAGAGTTCGTATTTCATCTCTATAATAATTTAAATCATTTAAACATTCTTGGACTCTCTCTGAGTTAAGGTAATCAGGAATTTGCATCATGTTTTTTAATAAAGGATGGTCCTTATCGTTCACTGGTGTGACCTTTTGGGCATCAAAATTAGTAGTTTCTAATATATTAAAAATTAACATAGAACTTGAAGCTATACATGCTCTGCCAGATTCAGTTACAATGGTAGGATGTTCTAAATTTGATTGGTCTAATTCATATTTCACTGTTTCAACAATATTTATGCAATATTCGTCTAATGAGTAATTTATCGAATTAAAAGCTGATTTTTGTTCACCTGTGTAATCTACGCCTAATCCACCACCTAAATCTAAAAATTGCAGTGGAGCACCTTGTTTTTTTATTTCTGAAAAAAACCTACATGCCTCTTGTGTAGCTTTTCTGATTTCTATTATATCAGGTATTTGACTACCAAGGTGAGAGTGTTGAAGAATTAAACATTTGAGGTAACCACTAACTTTTAACTGTTCAATTACATTCATAACTTGTTCAACTGATAAGCCAAATGCGCTTCTGTCTCCACTTGATTGAGACCAATTACCACTTACCTTGTTTGTTAATTTAATCCTAATTCCCAAAAGCGGGAGAATATTTAATTCTTTTGAAATTTCTATAATTAAATCAAGTTCTCTGGGGCTTTCTAAAACTAAAATAGTTTTAAAACCTATTTTTTGTGACAAAAGAGCTAGGTTTATAAATTCTCGATCTTTAATACCATTACATATAATGGTAGAATTACTTGATAGATCGTGAGCAAGAGCAATTAAAAGTTCAGGCTTGGAACCAACTTCTAATCCAAAATCAAATTCTTTTCCATATTCAACAATCCTATCAATTACTTGAGCTTGTTGATTAACTTTTACAGGAAATACTCCCCTGTAATCTCCTTTGTACCCTATTTCTTTTATAGCATTTGAAAAAGATTTATTTATTTGGCTGATTCTAAAAGCTAAATAATCTGTAACTCTCAGTAAAACAGGACAGTTAATACCTCTTTCATTTAGACTTTTAATAACTTTAATTAGATCAACTGGAGGGTTTTGTGGAAAGAATGGATTTTTAAGACCTATATTTCCATTTTCTATGATTTCGAGAATATCATCGCCCCATTTTTTTATACCATAAATATCCTCATTCATTTGAACTAATCCTTTAGTAAATAAATAATTTCATTATATTGTAGTTATATATTGGTCAAGCTTTGGTTTATACTAGCTTAAACTTTATTTTTGCCATTATTTAGAAATCAGAGGGTGATATGTTTTTTTTTAATAATAAGGAAAGAATTGTTGAGAAGAGCAATGCTTTAGTTGGTAGAGAAAACGAAATAAATGAAGATTTAAAAAATGATATTAATGGTCTTAATTTAAAAGAAATTCCTGAAAATTTTAAAACAATAGTAATTGGTATGGGCTGTTTTTGGGGAGCCGAAAAGATTTTTTGGCAATTGCAGGGTGTGTATCATACATCAGTTGGTTATGCAGGAGGTTATACTAAAAACCCAACATATGAAGAAGTTTGTAGTGGTTTAACCGGGCATACAGAAGTCGTTAGAGTTGTTTACAACCCCAAAATTATAAATTTAAGAAAAATCCTAATTGCTTTTTGGGAAGGACATGATCCAACACAAGGCATGAGACAAGGTAATGATATTGGAACTCAATATAGATCAGCAATTTACGTAAGTGAAAACGAAGATTTAGTAGAAGTAAAAGAAACAATGAAAGAATTTCAAAAGTTGCTTGATAAAAATGGTTATAAAAAAATTACAACTGAGATTAAACGCGATATAGAATATTATTTTGCTGAAGCATATCATCAACAATATCTCTATAAAAATCCGAATGGTTACTGTGGGCTAGGTGGAATTGGTATAAAGTTCCAATAAAATAGAAATATATTAGATTAAATCTTGACCAATATAATTTGTTAATATAATTAAGATACAACTTAAAAAGTGGTAAATAAAATGAAAGTCGTTAGTTCTTTAAAAACATTAAAAGTCAGAGATAGACACTGTCAAATAGTGAAAAGAAGAGGCCGTTTGTACGTAATAAACAAAAGAAATCCTCGTTTTAAAGCACGCCAAGGCTAATTTAAAGCCTACAATTCATTTTTAGCTTATTAGCTTCTTAACTAAACGTTAATTATCAAAAATGAAAATTACAAATATAATTGAAGAAACTAAATCTATTAGTTCAGATATTAAAAACGCTTATATTAATTTTAGTAAAATGACAATTAGCTTAGTTGCTGTTTGTTCTGATATAAAGAAAAATGGAAAACCAGTTATTGGATATGGTTTTAACTCCAATGGTAGATATGGACAAGGTCACCTTATTAGGGAAAGGTTTCGCCCTAGATTATTAGAAGCTAATCCTAAAGATATCCTTAATGATGAAGGTAACAACTTCGATCCTCACAAAATGTGGGGTATTATGATGAAAGATGAAAAACCAGGAGGGCATGGGGAGAGATCTGTCGCCGTTGGTACTATCGACATGGCAATCTGGGACTTGGTATCAAAGATAGAAGAAAAGCCATTATATCAACTTCTTGCTGAAAGATATGGTAATGGAAAACCTAATAAAACTGTATTTGTTTATGCGGCAGGTGGATATTATTGGCCTAATCAAGGTTTAACTGGATTGACTGATGAAATAAAAAAATATTTAGATCTTGGCTATTCTGTAGTGAAAAAAAAGATCGGAGGAGCATCTTTATCAGAAGATTGTAAAAGAATTGAAGCTATTCTTAAAATTTTAGGTCCTGGCGAACAGCTTGCCGTCGACGCTAATGGAAGGTTTGATTTAGAGACTGCTATAAATTATGGAAAAGCTTTGTCTCAATATAACTTATTTTGGTATGAAGAGCCGGGTGATCCTCTTGATTTTGAACTTCATAAAGAACTTAGTCAGCATTATAGCGGGCCATTAGCAACTGGCGAAAATTTGTTTTCAGTTCAGGATGCTAGAAATCTGATTAGATATGCTGGCATGAGAAAAGATAAAGATTGGCTTCAGTTTGATTGTGCATTGAGTTATGGTTTAGTTGAATATTTAAAAATAATAGAAATGCTCAAAAAAAATAATTGGGAAATATCAAGATGTATCCCTCATGGTGGCCATCAAATGTCATTAGCCATAGCAGCTGGGCTAGGATTAGGAGGTAACGAGAGTTATCCTGACCTATTCCAACCTTATGGTGGTTTTCCTGATGGTGTAAAAGTTGAAAATAGTTTTGTTAATTTGCCTGAAATAAACGGAATTGGCTTTGAAGGAAAATCAGATCTTTACTCAGTGATGAAAAGTATGACTGATTAATTTTTAAAAAAATCATTTCCTTTATTGTCAATGACAACAAAAGCTGGAAAATTCTCCACTTCTATCTTCCAAATAGCTTCCATGCCTAATTCAGGATACTCCAAAACCTCAATTTTTTTTATACAATCTAGTGCAACTTTTGCCGCTGTTCCACCAATAGTGCCAAGATAAAAACCTCCATATTTATTACAAGCGTCTCTAACTTGAGAGGATCTGTTACCTTTAGCAAGCATAACCATTGAGCCACCATTTTTTTGGAATGTATCCACATAAGCGTCCATTCTGCCAGCGGTAGTAGGGCCAAATGAACCGGATGCCATGCCTTCTGGTGTTTTTGCTGGCCCCGCATAATATACTGGGTGATCTTTTATATAATCAGGAAGCGATCCATCTTTTTGTAATCTTTCTAGTAGTTTTGCATGAGCTATATCTCTTGCAACTATTAGAGGACCAGTTAAGTTAACCCTTGTTTTAATTTTACATTCGTTCAACTGTTTTAAAATATCTTTCATAGGTTTGTTAAGATTAATATTAACGGTCTTATCAGATGAAACATTTTCTAAGTCAATATCAGGTAAGAATTGTGCCGGATCAGTTTCTAATTTTTCAACAAAAATTCCATTTTCATTGATTTTACCTAATACTTGACGATCTGCGGAACAAGACACACCTATTCCTATTGGTAATGAAGCGCCGTGTCTAGGTAATCTGATAACCCTTACATCATGACAAAAATATTTACCCCCAAATTGTGCTCCAACACCCATTTCTCTAGTCATATCTAAAATAATTTTTTCCCATTCCAAATCTCTGTAAGCATGCCCAGTTTTTAGATCACCTTTAGTAGGTAAATTATCCAAATAGCGCATTGAACCAAGTTTAACAGTTTTTAAATTTAGTTCAGCTGAAGTGCCTCCGATCACAATTGAAAGATGATAGGGTGGACAGGCTGCTGTTCCTAAGGAAATTATTTTGTCATAAAGAAACTCTTTCAAACTTTTATGATTTAAACTTGCAGGTGTAGCTTGAAATAAAAAACTTTTATTAGCTGATCCCCCACCTTTTTGTACAAAGGCAAACTTATATTCCATTCCTTGTGAGGCAAATAAAGTTATTTCAGCAGGAAGATTGTTAGAAGTATTTTTTTCTTCAAACATAGATAATGGAGCTAATTGTGAAAACCTTAAATTATTTTCTTTATAAGTATTATAAACACCTAAAGATATCTGTTTGCTATCATCACAGTTAGTAAAAACATTTTCTCCCTTATAACCCATAATAATGGCTGTGCCTGTATCTTGACACATAGGTAAAACGCCAGCAGAAGAAATATTTGCATTTTTAAGCATAGTTAGAGCAACAAAATGATCATTTTGTGAAGCATCTTTATCATCTAATATATCTTTGAGTTGTTTTAGATGAGACTTTCTTAATAAATGAGAAACATCCTTGAAGGCTCTTTGAGTTAGTAAAGTGAGTGCTTCGGGGTCAATTTTCAAAATTTCAACCCCATCCATTACAGATTTATTAACATAAGAATCAGAAATTTGAATATATTCAGTCTTATCTTCTGAAACTGGAAACATTGGTGAATAGTTAAATTCGCTCAAGAATTTCTCCTTAATTAAAAAGTTAGATTTATTTTTTATCTCTGAATTCGTCTAAAGATACTATTTGGCCTGACTTATTTTCTTCATTTAATCCAATACTGGAAATTTGTGATGATTGGATCTTTTCATTTTCAATATTTTTAGAAGTAAGTTTATAATTATTGTCAATTTTAAATTGAAGACCAAATCCCACTGATGGGTCAGTGAATGATGAAATAGACCTAAAAGGAATTAAAACGTTCTTTTTTTGCCCATTAAAAGATAATGTTACTTCAAAGTGCTCATCTGTTGTTCTTAAGTCCCAAAATTGATGCTGTATTATGATTTTAATTTCTGGGTTATCATTATTTTTCAGCTCGGGAGGAACTATTACATTAGGATCGTTTCCATTAAATGAAATAAAAAAATGACTATTTCCTTTAAGACCAGTTTCTGATGTTATTTTTAAAACTTTTTTAACAACGTTTTTTAAACTCTCTTCAACTAAGGAGTCATAATCAAAACCATCGTTTTCTAAACCACCATTATTGTTTTTATCCACTAATATTGATTCCCTTAAATTCTTTGGCAAAATTTTATTCTATATTTTTTAACATTATTTTTACAAGAAATAATTGGAAAAAGAAAATGGCGAGAAATAAATTCTCGCCATCTAAGTATTTCTGTTGCCAGGTAAACTTAACCCCGCCAATTTTAGCTATAAAATTGGACTAAGTTTCGGTTGCTTTGGCTGCTTACGCTGCTGCAGCTACCGGAGCATAGTTGTCGTTTGCAACTACTTAAGAAGCCCGATAACGGTGGTACAATACCGAGTGAAAATTTAATTTTTACTACACGCGTCGATCCTATTTCGCCCCCCTATTAATGGTGGAGGCGCCGGGTACCGCCCCCGGGTCCGCAAAGCTTATTCTAAAAAACGTTTATCACCATAGTCATATAATGACCTTTTTAGTATACATCATTTAATATTTTTATTAAAGAACACATAATGATAAGAATAGATTATTCTTTTCTATTGGAGTTTTTGATGAAGCAATATCTAGATTTATTAAATTATGTATTAAAAGAGGGTAACGTTAAAGAAGACAGAACTGGAACAGGAACACACTCAGTTTTCGGTTGGCAAATGAGATTTAATTTAAATGATGGATTACCTTTGTTAACTACAAAAAAACTTCACTTAAAATCAATTATTCATGAATTACTATGGTTTATAAAAGGGGATACAAATATATCTTATTTAAAAGAGAAGAACGTATCTATATGGGATGAATGGGCCGATGAGAATGGTGATTTGGGTCCAGTTTATGGAAAGCAATGGAGGAGTTGGGACACTCCTGATGGAAAAAAGATTGATCAATTAAACGACATTATTAAACAAATTAAAAACAATCCAAATTCACGAAGGTTAATCGTATCAGCTTGGAATCCATCTGATGTAGGCTCAATGGCTTTGCCGCCATGCCATTGTCTTTTTCAATTTTACGTTTCTGATAATAAGTTGTCATGTCAATTATATCAAAGAAGCGCAGATATTTTTTTAGGAGTCCCTTTTAACATTGCGTCTTATTCCATTTTAACGCACATGATTGCAAATGTAACGGGACTTTCAGTTGGAGATTTTGTCCATACCCTGGGTGATGCACATATTTATAAAAACCATTTTGATCAAGCAAAACTTCAGTTATCAAGGTCTGTGAAAAATTTGCCATATTTAAAATTTAACAAAAAATTTGAAAGTATTAATGATTTCAAGTACGAGGATTTTGAAATCTTAGATTACGATCCTCACCCAAATATTTCTGCGCCAGTGGCTGTTTAAAATGTTTAATAAGGATAACTTAAAATATCCAATGGAATGTGTTGTAGCCATGAACCAGGAAAGAGTCATAGGTGATGGGAATAAATTATTATGGCACTTGCCGGGTGATTTAAAAAGATTGAAATCTATGACTATGGGAGCACCATTAATCATGGGAAGAAAAACATTTAAATCTATTGGCAAGCCTTTACCAGGAAGGGCCAATATAGTATTAACTCGTTCCAAAACTAATGATTTCGATGGGGCTATAGTTGTTAATTCTTTTGATGAGGCCATAACAAAGGCAGGTGAATGGATCGATCAAAAAAAAAATAATTTAGAAGAAACAATACAACAGAAGATTTTTTTATTCGGAGGCGCAGAAATTTATAAGTTGGGTATAGATTTTTGTGATGTAATTCAAATGACTAAGGTTAAAATTAATATAATTGAAGGTACTAAATTTCTTAATCTTAATAAGAATGATTGGAAAAAAACTAAATTACAAGAATTTAAAAAAATTAATGATACTCCTGAATTTAGTTATTGGCATTATCAAAGAATTAAATAAAATAATTTAATTATTTCTATTTCAATTTTTTATTGTTTTAGCTTATTAGAAATAAGTCTGGCAATTTGTAAATATTTTTTAGAAATCAAATGATTAGGTTCTTGTAATACAATAGGCTTCCCCTCATCTGCACTTGATCTCAATAATATATCTAGAGGGATTTCACTTAAAAATGGAACTCCTAATTTTTTTGCCTCAGATTTGGCACCTCCATTTCCAAAAATTTTATGTTTAGTTTCACATTTTTCACAAAGGAAATAACTCATATTTTCAATGATACCTAAAATAGGGACACTAACTTTTTTAAACATGTTAAGTCCCTTTCTAGCATCAATTAATGATAAATCCTGGGGTGTTGAAATAATTATTGCTCCTGTAAGTTGTACTTTTTGAGATAAAGTTAAATGAACATCTCCCGTTCCTGGGGGCATATCGATGATTAGAATATCTAAATCTTGCCAATCAACATCTCTGAGAAGCTGTTCAATAGCACTCATTACCAGAGGGCCTCTCCATATTGTCGGTTTGTCTTCTGGAATTAGAAATCCGATAGACATTGCTTGCAAGCCAAAAGCGTTATGTGGAATAATTTTTTTTCCATTATTTTTAGGTTTAATATTAATTCCAGTTAACTTTGGTAGACTAGGGCCGTAAATATCTGCGTCTAAGATTCCAACTTTAAAATCTAATTTCATTAGAGATAATGCGAGGTTTATTGCAGTTGTAGATTTACCAACCCCACCTTTACCACTTGCAATTGCAATTATGTTAGTTGCTGGTGAAAGTGTGTAATTGTTTTTCAAATTTTTTTCTATTTTTTTGTTATGTGAAGTAATAACGATTGAAACTTTTTCAATTTGAGAAATTGTTAATAATTTTTCTTCTATAGTTTTTTTAATTGGGTCTGAAGACTCAAGCTCTTCTGATGATAATTCAAGCACAAAAGTTATTGAGTTATTTTTTAGCTCTAACCCACTTATCATTTTAGAATCAACAATATTATTTGATCTGCTTTTGAGCTTGATAGAACTTAAAATTTTTTTAATTTCTTCTAGTTTTTTATTAGTCATCAAGATTGCCTAGAAATTATTTTCAATAAAGGTTGAAATGTACCATTATAATACAAATATCTTAATAAATTAATTTTTATGAATTTTAATCAAAATAGACAAATCTCTGGAGTATCCTAAATGATTATTAATAAGATTAACGATAATGGCTCTGGCCCTTGGGGAAGTGGTGGTGGAAATAATCCCTGGGGAAAAAGACCTAATTCTAATGGTACTCCACCTGACGTAGATCAGATGCTAAAAGAAGGTAGAGAAAAATTTAAAAAAATGATGCCATCTGGTTTTGGGGGCGGCAAAGGTTTGGTTATACTCTTATTTATTCTTTTGGGATTATGGTTAATGACTGGTATCTACAGAGTTAACCCTCAAGAGCAAGGGGTTGTAATGAGATTTGGAGAGTGGGTTAGAACTACTCCTCCAGGGTTACATTACCATTTGCCAACACCTATAGAAAAGGTAATAACTCCAGATGTTACTCGAGATAATAGAATTGAAGTAGGATATAGATCATTTGGAGCAGGTACATCTAATAGAAGAGACGTACCTGATGAATCAAAAATGATAACAGGTGACGAAAATAATATCGATATAGATTTTGTTGTTTTTTGGAAAATAGCAGATGCTGGTGCGTACTTATTTAATATCCAAGATCCTCCTGAAACAGTAAAGGTTGCTGCTCAATCAGTTATGAGAGATATAATTGGTCAGACAAAAATACAAACCGCATTAACTGGTGGAAGACAAGAAATTCAAATTAAAGCTAAAAACATGCTTCAAGAGCTTTTAAACGAATACCAAGCAGGTGTGGAAATTCGAAATGTTCAATTATTATCTGTTAACCCTCCTGCTGAAGTTATTGATGCTTTTAATGACGTCCAAAGGGCAAGACAAGATAGAGACACACTCATAAACGAAGCTGAGGCTTTTAGAAATGATATTGTTCCTAGGGCTAGGGGTGAGGCAGCTCAATTGATATCAGAAGCAGAAGCCTATGCAAGTGAAGTTGTGAATAGAGCAAAAGGTGACGCGGACAGATTTAATTCTATTTATAAGAGTTATAAACTTAATCCAGAAGTAACTGAATCAAGAATTTACTTAGAAACTATGGAGAAAGTATTTTCTAATGTTAAAAAAATTATAATGGATGGCTCAGCTAGTACTTCTGGCGTTGTTCCTTATCTGCCATTAGATCAATTAAAACAAAAAGGTAATTAAAATCATGTCTTCTTACAAAATTTTATCAGGTGTAAGTGTTCTTGTAGTGTTATTTGGTCTACTAAGTTCCTTTTTTATAGTTGATCAAACACAACAGGCTCTTGTCCTTCAATTTGGAGAACCTAAAAGGTTAGTTAATAAACCTGGTCTTAACTTTAAAATACCATTCATCCAAGAGGTTACTTTTTTTGAAAAAAGAGTTTTATCATTAGTTTCACAGGACTCTGAAGAAGTTATTTTAGCTGATCAAAAAAGACTAGAGGTAGATACTTATTCAAGATTTAAAATAATTGATCCATTATTATTTTTTCAAACTGTAAGAAATGAATTTGGCGCAAGGCAAAGACTTGACTCAATTATTGACTCTTCTGTTAGAAGAGTATTCGGTAGTTATGAACTTACTGCAATATTATCTGACGCTAGAACTGATATTGTTAAAGATATTGGAGAAGAAGTAAATTCTACAATAAAAAAATTAGGTATGGAAATCATTGATGTCAGGATTAGAAGAGCTGATTATCCGGAAGCTACTAGTCAGAATATATTCAATAGGATGAAAACAGAAAGACAGCAAGAAGCAAAAGAGTTTAGAGCTGAAGGAGCTGAAGAAGCTCAAAAAATCCGAGCTGATGCTGAAAAACAGAAAGTAGTGCTTGTTGCAGAAAGTAAAAGAAAAGCTGAAGCTTTGAGGGGTGATGGTGATGCAGAGGCTATCAAAATTTATTCTGATGCCTTTGGTCAAGATGAAAAGTTTTTTAAATTTTATCGTTCAATGCTTGCCTATGAAAATACATTTTCAGATGATGGAACAACAATGCTGTTAAGTCCTGATAGTGATTTTTTTAGTTTTTTTGGAAAGCAGGATGGTCGTTAATATTTAATTAATGAATATTTCTAATAAGCCATAAAAGCGCCTTTTTTTTTCTATATATTTAGTCAACTTAATTAACATTATGGTGAGTTCATGTCTCTTGTAAAACACGTAAGTCATGTTTGTATTCTTAATTTTATTTTAATTATTTTTTGTATGAACACTTCTTTTGCTAGAAGTGCTCCAGATAGTTTTGCTGACCTGGCAGAGAGATTAAGTCCTTCTGTGGTTAATATATCAACAACTACTATAATTGAAGATAAATCACGGCAAATGCCTTCATTCCCTCCTGGATCACCATTCGAAGATTTTTTTAAGCAATTCGATAATCCCGGTGGTAAAAAGAGAAAAGCACAATCATTAGGTTCAGGTTTTATAATTGATGAGACAGGATATATAATTACAAACAACCATGTGATTGATAATGCAGAAAAAATTATGGTTATTTTGTATGATGATACCTCTTTTGAAGCTAAGGTGGTCGGCAAAGACCCAAAGACTGACGTAGCTCTTTTAAAAATTGATCCAAAAAAAACTAAATTGACAGCTGTAAAGTTTGGGGACTCAAATGATCTTAGGGTCGGTGACTGGGTCATGGCTATAGGTAATCCATTCGGATTTGGAGGAACGGTTACTGCTGGTATTGTATCAGCTAGGGGAAGAAACTTATCAGGTTCTTATGATGATTATATTCAAACAGATGCATCTATTAACAGAGGAAATTCTGGAGGTCCATTGTTTGATATGAAAGGTAATGTTGTAGGTATCAATACAGCAATATTTTCTCAATCAGGAGGTTCCGTTGGAATTGGTTTTGCAGTTTCTTCTAATCTAGCAAAGCAAGTTACAGATCAGCTAAAGCAATATGGAAGGACTAAGAGAGGATGGCTTGGTGTTTTAATACAAGAAATATCTCAAGAAATAGCTGATAGTTTAGGCATGAAGTCCGCCAAAGGAGCCCTAGTATCATCTGCGACTGAGGGTGGTCCTGCGGAGAAGGCTGGTGTAAAGACTGGAGACGTTATTCTTAAATTTAATGATATAGAAATAGGAAGTATGAAGGAGCTTCCTAAGGTTGTGGCAGGTACTCCTGTTGGCAAATCTGTACCTTTAGTTATTCTAAGAAATGGTAAAGAAATAGTTCTTAATGTTACTTTAGGCGAATTAGAGCTGGCAGAAAAAGAAAACCTCATTGGCAAGTCTAATAGTTCAAGTGGTAAAACAAAAGAATATGATAAATTAGGTTTCATAGCAGAGGAATTAAATTCCAAAAACAAATCAAAGTTTAATTTAAAAAATATAGATAATGGAGTTGTAATTACCTCGGTAAAGGATGATAGTCCTGCCCAAACTGCTGGGCTTGTGCCTGGTATGGTTATTGTCAGAGTAGGGCAAGTGGAGGTTAATTCTTTAGATGTTATTGACCAATCTTTACAAAATGCAATTAAGCAAAAAAGGAAAGCCTTACTATTTTTAGTTAAGGTAGAGAATGGAACTAGGTTTGTCGCTATAGAATTAGATTAATTTTATATTTATGAAATAATTTCAGCGTCAGAATATCCTTGAGCGTATAATAGTCCTAGTAGATTAGTATGTTCAAAGTGCAAATCAGCAAGGTCTTTTAGAGCTCTTTTGCCATTAAAGGATACTCCCATTCCAGATTTGACAATCATATCAATGTCATTAGCTCCATCGCCTACACAAATTGTATCATTAGGGTTTAGGGTATAGTCACATAAATACTTGTTTAAATATTTTAGTTTTGCTTCCTTATCAAGAATTGGCTCGCTGACTTTACCATTAAGTATCATTTTACCCGTTTTATCAATAGAATATTGCAGATAATTAGCGTGGACAAAGTCAAAGCCTAGTTTGTCTTTTAAGTAATTCGTTAAAAAAGTAAACCCACCAGAAACCAACACTGTGATTGCACCATTATGCTTCATTGTTTTAATTAACTCACTAGCACCTTCATTAATCCTAACATTGGTTTTTAAATTATCTAAAATATCAAAAGGTGTTCCTTTAAGCATGGATACCCTCTCAAATAGTGCTTTTTTAAAATCTATTTTGCCTTCCATAGCATTTTTAGTTATTAGGACTATTTCTTTTTCTTTTCCAATTAATTTGGCAAGTTCATCTAGGCTTTCTTCTTTTATAATTGTGCTGTCCATATCGGCTAAAAGTAATTTTTTTCTTCTTATATTTTGGGAATCAATTAGATTGATATCTAATTTATGCTGTTTCTTTAGTTTATTTATTAATTTTGATAATTGGTCAGACAATTTATTTGGTGATATAAAGCATTCATATGCTTTATTTATACTTAATTCTTTGAAGTTAATATCAGCTTTACAAATTTTTTTTATTTCTTCAGAAATAAAACGTATTAAATTTGAATTAATTACACTATCAGAGGTATTTGATATTAATATAAAACTCATAAAATTTTAAATATATCAATGTTATGAACATGTCTAGTACCATAAATTTTGAAAAAATAGTTGATATATCTCTTGATAATTTTTGTTGGCAAAAGGATGCTATAATAATTGCAGGACCAACATGTGTTGGGAAATCAGCTATTGCAATTTCATTAGCAAAAAAAATTAATGGTGTAATTTTAAACGCGGACTCTGTTCAAGTATACAAAGATCTAAAAATATTATCTGCAAGGCCTTCTGAAGAGGAATTACAAGGCATACCACATTTTTTATACGGATATGTCGATGGATCCAATAATTACTCTGTTGCTGATTGGTTGCTCGATTTAAAAAAAACTTTAAAAAAAGTAAAATTATCTAAAAAAATCCCAATAATAGTTGGTGGATCTGGTTTGTATATTAATGCAGTTTTAAATGGTTTAAGTAAAATACCAGATATTTCAGAAGAAAATAAAAATCTTTCTTTGGCCACATTCAATGAAATTGGGTTAGAGAAATTTAAGCAATTAAATAGTCAAATAGATCCTGAATTTATAAAAATTAGTAATGATAAACAACGATTACTTCGTGCTTACAGTGTATTTCTTCAAACAAAAAAAAATATGACATTTTGGCATAAACAACCTCGTGAAGGAAAATTAGAAAAAAATATAATCTCCATATTTATTAATTCTGAAAGAAGATTAATTTACAAAAATTGTGATTTTAGGTTTGATAAAATGCTTGAAAAAGGTGCTCTTGCAGAAGTTGAGAGCTTATGGGAAAGCAAAATTGATCGTTCTCTTCCCATTTCAAAATCTCTAGGAGTAAAATGGTTACTTCAATATTTAGATAAATCTATCTCTTACAAAGATGCTGTTAATTTGAGTAAAAGAGATACAAGACGGTTTGTTAAAAGACAATTTACGTGGTTTAATAATAATTTTATTCCAAATAAAATTATAAATATCTAATATTATTTCATAATAATATCTAATATTATAATTTTATATTATAAAGTTGACTGTTTATGATAAAATTGTTAACTAAGCCTCTTAATTATTTTTTATGGAAATTTCTAATGAGTAATGATGATCTTATAAATGGTGCTGAAGCTGTTATAAAAGCCTTGGTAGATAACGGTGTTGAAGTGATTTTTGGGTATCCAGGTGGAGCAGTTTTACCCTTATATGATGCAATTTTTCAACATAAATCTCTAAAACATATTTTAGTTAGGCATGAACAAGCTGCAGTTCATGCTGCTGAAGGCTATGCCAGGTCAACTGGAAAAGTTGGTTGTGTTTTGGTTACTTCTGGTCCTGGGGCTACCAATGCTATTACTGGTTTAACTGACGCATTAATGGACTCTATTCCTATAATTTGTTTAAGCGGACAGGTTCCAACACATTTAATAGGTACAGATGCCTTCCAAGAAGCTGATACTACTGGTATATCAAGGCCATGTACTAAACATAATTATTTAGTAAAAAATGCTGATCTTTTATGTAACATCATTCATGAAGCATTTGACATTGCATCAAAAGGAAGACCTGGACCAGTTCTTGTTGATCTTCCAAAGGATATACAATTGTCCAAGGTGAAATACACAAAAAAAATTGATAGAGTTAATCAAGCTAAACCTAATTCACTATCGATTGATCCTGATATAATCAATAAAGTAGCAAATTTACTAATTAATTCAAAAAAACCAATTATATATGGTGGTGGCGGATTAATAAACTCAGGTCCTGATGCGTCAGCCCTTTTGACAGAATTAGTTGATTTAATAGATGCTCCAGTTACTCTAACGTTAATGGGTTTAGGGGCAGTTCCTAATAAGCACAAAAACTTTTTAGGCATGCTAGGTATGCACGGAACATACGAAGCTAATTTGGCAATGCATCATTGTGACGTTATGATAAATATAGGTGCACGTTTTGATGACAGAGTAACTGGTAGATTAAACGCTTTTTCTCCAAATTCTAAGAAAATTCATATAGATATCGATAAATCATCCATAAACAAAGTTGTTTCTGTTGATTATGGAATTGTAGGTGATTGTTCAGAAGCTTTAAAATTGTTAAATAAAGAAATAAAAAAGCTCCATAATCAAAAAGAATTAGAATCTAAAAAGTCTTGGTGGTCACAAATTGAAGAATGGAGAAAAAGAGACTCATTAGGGTTTAAACAAACAGGTAGTATAATAAAACCACAACAAGCAATTAAGAGCTTGTATGAAAAAACACTTGAGTTTGATACTTTTATTACTACTGAAGTTGGTCAACATCAAATGTGGGCTGCGCAATATTTTGGTTTTTCTAAACCCAATCATTGGATGACCTCGGGTGGTTTAGGAACGATGGGTTATGGCTTGCCGTCATCTGTGGGTGTGCAAATTGCCCATCCAAAATCTTTGGTGATTGATATTTCTGGTGAAGCGTCTTTTTTAATGAATATGCAAGAGCTCTCTACAATTGTTCAGTACAAGTTACCTGTTAAAATTTTTATACTTAATAACCAGTGGATGGGTATGGTTAGACAGTGGCAAGAGCTAAATCATGGTTCAAGATATAGTGAAAGTTATACTGATTCTTTACCTGATTTTGTTTTGCTTGCGGAAAGTTTTGGAATAAAAGGTTTAAGGGTGGAAGAGTATAATAAACTAGAATCTACTATTGATGAGATGATCAGTCATCAAGGTCCAGTCATTGCTGATATTAGAGTGGCTAAAGAAGAAAATTGTTTTCCCATGATACCTTCTGGTGCTGCTCATAATGAAATGATTTTGGGGGTGGAAGATAAAAAAAGTGACACATCTGAAGCTGGATTGGCTCTTGTATAGGTAAAATAAATATGTCGGTATATCAAAAAAACGAAGTTAAAGAAGAAGAAACCATTAGAACATTATCTCTGATTGTAGATAATCAACCTGGGACATTGGCAAGAGTTATAGGTTTATTTTCTGGAAGAGGTTATAATATTGATTGCCTTAACGTAACAGAAATAGATAATCAAAGAAACCTGTCACGAATTTCTCTTGTTACTAGAGGAACCTCAATGACAATTGAACAAATTAAATCTCAATTATTAAGGATTGTTCCTGTTAGGATAGTTAGAGATTTAACTTTAGAAGGTCCATTTATTAAAAGTGAGTTAGCGCTTGTTAAGTTGGTTGTAGAAGGTGCTAATAGGGTTGAAGCTCTTCGAATAGCTGAAACTTTTAGAGCAAGGACATTAGACGTAACTTTATCAAGTTTTATTTTTGAATTAACTGGTAAACCAAGTAAGATTGACGCTTTTATAGAGTTAATGCAATCACTTGGTGATACAGAAATTTCAAGAACTGGCGTGTCCGCCATTTCCAGAGGA
>VMBT01000310.1_pt1 | contig 32322 bp, 26 predicted proteins | sample 4404301 | NCBI WGS metagenome assembly VMBT01 (sample SAMN12238535, study PRJNA552566) | marine metagenome | isolation source: Coastal seawater | place: USA: coastal Georgia, Sapelo Island | collected 2008-08/2009-08
TGCTTCCATTGCTAAATTCAAAGCAGTTTGACCACCCATTGTTGGTAGAATGGCATCTGGTTTTTCTTTTTTTAAAATTTTTTCTAAAACCTCTAATGTAATGGGTTCAATATAAGTTTTATCTGCAACGCCAGGATCAGTCATAATTGTTGCTGGGTTGGAGTTGATTAAGATGACTTTATATCCCTCATCTTTTAATGCTTTACAGGCCTGGGTGCCCGAATAATCAAATTCACAAGCTTGACCAATGATGATAGGTCCAGCACCAACAACTAGTATTGTTTTAAGATCTTTTCTTTTTGGCATTTTTTTTCATTTCATTTACAAATTCTTGGAATAAATAAACACTATCTTGAGGTCCTGGATTTGACTCTGGATGATATTGAACAGAAAATACTGGTTTATTTTTTAACCTTATCCCTTCAATACAATTATCAAAGAGAGAGGTATGAGTGATTTCTATATTTTTAGGTAAGCTTTCTCTTACAATTTCAAAACCATGATTTTGACTTGTTATTTCAACATTACCTTTTAATAAATTTTTAACAGGATGATTAGCCCCTCTATGACCTAGCTTCATTTTTTTTGTTTTAGCACCTAAAGTTAAAGCTAAAATTTGATGACCTAAACAAATTCCAAAAATAGGTAAATTATTTTCGATTAAATCTTTAATTATATTAATAGCATATTTTCCAGTTGCCGCAGGATCTCCAGGGCCATTAGATAAAAATACTCCATGAGGTTTTAGTTTTAAAATATCAGTAGCGCTAGTTTTGCAGGAAACTACAGTTACATGACAATTAAAATCAGAAAAATATCTAAGAATATTTTTTTTAATACCATAATCAATCGCAACAACATTTAATTTATTTTTTTTATTTTTTTCATATCCAATTTCCTTTTTCCAGGTTTTTAACCCTGACCAAGTATAATTTTTTTTAGTTGATACTTTTTGAGCGAGGTCTAGATTTTTTAAGCCGCTCCATTTTTTTGTTTCATTGATTAATTTGCCAATATTAAAGTTTTTATTTTTTAAGTGAGCTATGGTTCCTTTGGGTGCTCCTTTATCTCTAATAAAATTAGTAAGATTTCTAGTATCAAGACCAGTAATTCCTACAATTTTGTTCTTTTTTAACCAAGCATCTAAATGGTTTAATGATCTATAGTTTGAAGGATCAGTGATTTCAGAATTAAAAATTACTCCTTTTGTCCAAATTTTTTCTGACTCGTGGTCTTCTTTATTCGTTCCCACATTACCTATATGTGGGAAAGTAAAATTAATAATTTGTTCAGCATAAGAAGGGTCAGAAATAATTTCTTGGTAACCAGTTATTGCAGTGTTGAAACAAACTTCACCAGTAGCAGTGCCCTGGAACCCTAATCCAAAACCTTTAAAAATGTTTCCATTTTCTAATACTAAAATAGCGGTGCTGTTGATCTTTTTAAGATTTTTTTTTGAGTTTTTTATTTGTTGAATTGTTTTCAAATACAACTCATGAGTTAAAGCAAATACTTATAAACATGATTTTGCGGAAGATATGAAATAGAAATATACTCGTCAAGAAAGATATTTTTCTTTTGAAGAAAAATTGTGATTAAAGTAAAAATAGAAAATTAATTAAATATGTCCCTGCAAAATCAAATCGAAGAAAAACTAAACCAGTCATTAAAAAATAAAGATAAATCTCTTTATCCAACACTGAGATTAATTGTTTCAGCTATTAAAGATGCTGTAATTGCTAATAGAGGCAAAGACTCCAAAGAGTTAACAGATCAGGACATAATGGGTTTGTTAAAAAAGATGGTTAAACAACGAAACGAATCGTGTGAGGTATACAAAAAAGCTGGCCGAGAAGAATTACTTGCTAGCGAAACTAAAGAAATTGAAATTATTAGCTCTTTTTTACCTAAGCAATTAAGTGAAGAAGAAACAAAAAAAATATGTGAGGATGTTATTAAAAAAGTAGGTGCTGCTTCCATAAAAGATATGGGAAAAGTTATGGGTGAATTAAAGAAAACGCATGCAGATGTATTAGATTTTTCTAAAGTAGGCTCAATAATAAAAACAATTTTAAATTAAGTTAATGAAATATCCAAAAGAATATCTCGACGAAATTAAGTTGAGACTAAAAGTTTCACAAGTTGTTGGCAAATCAGTGCAGCTAAAAAAAAGAGGAAAAGAATTTGTAGGCCTTTCACCTTTTAAGAATGAAAAGAGTCCATCTTTTACCGTAAGTGATGAAAAGGAATTTTACCACTGCTTTAGTACAGGTGAACATGGGAATATTTTTGATTTTTTAATAAAGACGAAAGGAATGAATTTTGGAGAAGCAGTTAGGACACTAGCTGCAGAAGCAGGTATGCCTCCTTACAGATTTACTAAAATTGATACTGAAAAAGAAAAAAGATTTAATAATTATAAAAATATTTTTAAAGATTATTTAGATTTTTTTCACAAACAATTATTTTTGCCAGAAAATAAGCCTGCTTTAGATTATTTAGAGAAAAGGGGATTACAGCAAAATATAATTAAAGAATTTAGTTTAGGTTATGTGCCCTGGCAAAATAATTTTTATGAAGAGTTACTTAAAAAGTTTTCTGAACAAGATATTGCTTTAACTGGACTTTATTACAAAAATGATAAAACCAATAAATTTGTTGATCGTTTTAATTCAAGAATTATTTTTCCAATAAATAATCTTACAGGTGAGCCCATAGCTTTTGGTGGAAGAATAATTAAAGAAAGCAATTTAGCAAAATATATAAATTCTCCCGAAACAGAATTTTATAAAAAAGGAAGAATGATTTTTAATCTAGATAAAGCTAAAGCACTTAGGTCCGAGACAGATGAAGTGGTGATTGTAGAAGGATATATGGATGTAGTAAGTTTGTATGCCTCAGGAGTTAAAAATGTAATTTCAAATTCAGGTACTGCTTTAACTGAAACCCAAATAGATTTGATTTGGAAATTCTTCTCTAATCCAATTATTTGCTTAGATGGAGATCAAAGCGGACAAAACGCAGCTCTGCGGATAGCAGAAAAACTTTTACCTCTAATTAATGAAAACAATAAATTATATTTTTCAATTTTACCAAAAGGTGAAGATCCAGATGATTATATTAAAAAAAATGGAAAAGAAAAATTTAATGAATTTTTAAATTCAAAAAAGATAATACAATCCTATATTTGGGATGCACATATAGCTGAAGTTAATATTAACAATCCTTTTGAAATTTCAAAATTTGAAAAAAAGATTAAAGCACTTTGCTATGGAATTAAAGATGAAACTTTAAAAAAATATATCTTAGAAGATTTCTTAGAAAAAATAAAAAACCTTACTCCAATACAAAGTTCAAAGAAAACATTTACACCTTTTATTAAATATGGAAAAAAAGACTTCAAAGTTTTGAATAAAACTAAACAGCTTTATAATGAAAAAAATCATTACTCCAAGGAAGAGGTTAAAGAACAATCTGCCTTATTTATTGTATTAAACCATCCATCCTCAATTAAAGATAAAATTAATTTTCTGGATGAAATAAATTTTACAAATGAAAAAAATAATGAATTTAAAAATGAACTTATAAATATTATTAAAAATGACAGCATAAACGCCGTTAAAGGTCTTAATTCTAATCAAAAATTCAGGTCAATAATTAATGAAATAAATAAAAATATTAATTTTAAGAATATTTTAAATAAAAAAAATGACCAGGAAATTGAAGAATTATTTGTAGAGCTGATAAATGAGTTAAAAGAAATGAATCACTTAAAACAAATAGAATTTTTAGAGAATAAAGTGGCAAAAAATTTAGATGAAAGTTCTTATTCCGAACTTCTGAAGCTTAAAAGTCAGTTAAATAGGGATTAAAAAAAGATAGATTTTAAGAGAATTCATACTATATATAACTTCGCGTTAATTTAAAATCAGCCAGTATGGTAGAAAAACTAATAACCAAATCATTTGAAAGACTTTTAGACAAAGGAAAAGTAAGAGGCTTTATTACTTATGAAGAATTAGGTAAGTCGCTAGGTAAAAGGGGAAGTTCAGTTGATAACGTAGAAAAAGCTTTTTTAATAATCGCTGACAACAGCGTAACTTTAGTAGAAAAAAAATCTCAATACCAATCTAATAAGAAAAAAGAAACTCCAGTAGCGAGCGAAGAAAAACAGTCAGATAAAAGTGATGATCCAATAAGAATGTACCTTAGAGAGATGGGTGGTGTAGAGCTACTTTCTCGTGAAGGTGAAATTGCTATAGCTAAAAGAATTGAAGCTGGAAAAGATGTGATGATCAATGCTTTAACGCAAAGCCCATTAGTTGCTAAAAAAATTTACGAATGGAAAGAAAAAATTGAAACCAATGAATTATTAGTTAGAGATATCATTGATATTGATTCTACTTATGAGGATTTTGAAGCAATTGACGAAGAAGAGAAAAAAGTAAAAGCAGAGGCTAAAAGTAAGAAAAATAAAGACGAAGACAAAAAAGATGAAGATGCTCCAGCAGTTGAGGAAGAAGATGAATTCAACGTTTCCCTTGCAAAAATGGAGGAGGAAATTAGACCTAAAATTATTAAGATTATTGATAACTTAACTAAAGACTATTTAAAACTTCAAAAATATCAAAGAGAAAAATTAGATTGTATTCTTGCTTCAAAGGAACTCTCAATTTCAAAAAATAAAAATTTTAAAAAAATTCAATCTACATTAGTAGATAATTTTAAAAACCTTCAACTAGCTCCCCACGTAGTAGAGGAATTAGTCCAGGCCCATTACAAAGAGAATAAAAAAATTGTATCTTTGGAAGGTGTTTTATTAAGATTAGCTTTAGATAATAAAATTTCTAGAGATGAATTTTTAAAATATTATATTGGAAATGAAATCAATCCAAAATTTGAAGCTTTTCTAACTGAAAATCCTACGTGGAAAGCTTTTTTCAAAAAATTTAAAAATGATTTTAATGAAATTAGAGAAAGATTAGTAGAATTTAGTGAGAAAATTGGTTTATCAGTTGGTGAGTTTAAAAAGTTAGTAAGCAGAATCCAAAAAGGTGAAAGAGAGTCACGAATAGCTAAAAAAGAAATGGTAGAAGCTAATTTAAGATTAGTAATTTCTATAGCTAAAAAATATACTAACCGAGGACTACAATTTTTAGATCTTATTCAAGAGGGAAACATTGGACTAATGAAAGCAGTAGATAAATTTGAATACAGAAGAGGATATAAATTCTCTACTTACGCAACTTGGTGGATTAGACAGGCTATAACACGATCAATTGCTGACCAAGCCAGAACAATTAGAATTCCAGTTCACATGATCGAAACCATTAATAAAATTGTTAGAACTCAAAGACAAATTATGAGCGAATTTGGTAGAGAACCAACGCCTGAAGAATTAGCAAAAAAATTAGCTATGCCTTTAGAGAAAGTTAGGAAAGTTTTAAAAATTGCAAAAGAACCAGTTTCTCTAGAAACACCAGTAGGAGATGAAGAAGATAGTAGTTTAGGAGATTTTATTGAAGATAAGAATGCACTACAGCCTTTAGATACTGCAATTCAGTCAAATTTAAGTGAGTCTACTACTAAAATTCTTGCATCATTAACCCCAAGAGAAGAAAGGGTTCTTAGAATGCGTTTTGGAATAGGTATGAACACAGATCATACTTTGGAAGAAGTAGGGCTACAATTTTCAGTAACGCGAGAAAGAATTAGACAGATAGAAGCTAAAGCTTTGAGAAAATTAAAACATCCAAGCAGATCAAAACAACTAAAAAGTTTCCTAGAAAAATAAATTCTGTTATACAAGTTATAAATTAGGGCCTGTAGCTCAGTTGGTTAGAGCAGTACACTCATAATGTATTGGTCGTAGGTTCGAGTCCTACCGGGCCCACCAATTAATTATTAATGAATTCTTCTAGCTTAGAAAATAAAATATTAATATCGTTATTGTTAGAATTTAATATAGAGGCAAATTCTTCTTTTTGAGTTTTAGCCAAACTTAATCCCTCAACTATCAAATCTCTTATCAAAGGTTTGCTAGGGTCTTTAGTGTAAATTCTCCAGTCAATTTTAATTTCAGGCTGAGATGCGCTTTCTACAATTCTTGAGCTTACTATATTATAGTTATCGCTTTTTTGATCAGCTGATAACACTTCAAATTTTTGAGAAGAGTAATCTGTAAGTCTTGATGTCAAACTTTTGAGGAAATATTTTTCAAATAAAGTTTTGTATTTTTTTAAATTATTTTCATCTAGAGTTTTTCTAATATCACCTAGCGTATACATTCCAAGTGCATCTATATCGACATTAGCAAGGGCTATTTCTTCTATTTTTTTATTTTTATCAGCTTTAGAAATACTTTTATTACTTAAAGTTTTAATCGCATCATCCACTAATTCCTCCACAAATAATTTTGGATCAGTGTTATAGGCAAAACTATTTATACTTACAGTAGTTATTAGAAATATTACTAATGCGCTTAGAAACCTTTTCATGATCGAAAAGTATTATTTGTTAAATTCGTTCCATTCATCATCATCAGATGTGAATGTATTACTAATTTTTTTAGCTCTATTTTGCAAGTACAAGCTTTTTATGGCAGCATACATATCTAATGAATTTTTCTCTAAACTTTCTAAATTTTTAATATTATCTGCCCTAAAATCAACTGCTGATGCACCCATAACAGAAAAATAATCTATTTTACTTCCAGATATACTTAAAATTTCTTTTTCTCTAAGCGTTACTTGAGCAAATGGATCAATAAAAGTGTCAGCAACCATTCCAACAGAGTCTCTTATTGTGGTTGGTCCTAATATTGGAAGCACAAAGTAACATCCACCACCCACCCCGTAAGCACCCAATGTTTGTCCCACGTCTTCCTGCTGATTTTTAAGACCAAGTTTTTCAGCTGGATTAGCAAAACCTAAAATACCTATCGTAGAATTTATCAAAAAGCTTGCTGTTGACTCCCCAGCAGATCTCCATTGACCTTGCAATAAATGATTTGGCACGGTTAATAAAGTAGCTAGATTTGAAGTGAAATTTCCAGTTCCGTTTTTAATTGGTTCAGGTAATTTGCTATAGCCTTTAGCGATTGGTTTTAAAACAGCTTTATCAACTACTTGGTTGAATTCAAATATACCTCTGCTTAATTTTTCAAAACATTCTTTCTCAGTCTCAGCACTTAAATTAGTGTTGAAGAGCAAAGTTCCAGCAGTGATTAAAATACCAAGATTTTTAAAATTCATTAGGTTCTATATATACAAATTAACAATTAAATCTATTCTAAATAAGCCACTATTTTGTTGAATTTTTGATATAATTTGGCAGTTAAAAATTAATGAAAATCAATTCAATAAAATCTCCAAATCACTCTCAAAGAAAGAGAAGTAAAAAAAAAATTGAATTTATAATTATTCATTATACTGGAATGCAATCTGAACGAGCATCTATTAAAAGATTGGTTAGCTCTAAAAGCAAAGTTAGTACTCATTATTTAATTAATAGAGATGGTGAAGTAGTAAAAATGGTTAATGAGAACAGAGTCGCTTGGCATGCTGGTAAATCTAAGTGGAAACATTTTAATAAATTAAATAGCACTTCGATAGGAATTGAACTTGTAAATAAAGGTCATCAATTTGGCTATCAATCGTTTCCAAAAGCTCAAATTCAAAAACTAGTTTTACTTTTAAAAACACTAGTCAAAAAATATAAAATTAAAAATACTAATATTTTAGGTCATTCAGATATTGCCCCTTTACGAAAAATAGATCCAGGTGAAAAGTTTCCTTGGAATTATTTAATTAAAAATAAAATTGTATTTAGATATTCAGTAAATAAAAATATTAATTTAATACTTAATAATAAGAAAAATTATCGTAATATTTTTTTTAAAAATTTATATAAAATTGGTTATAGATATTTTAATCAAAAAAAATCCTCAAAATATGATTCAAAAATTATTAAAGCATTCCAGCGGAGATATAGGCAGAATAAAATTGATGGGTTAATAGACAAGGAGTGTATTAATATTAGCCATAATGTAGCTAATTCAATGAAAAATTAGGCTTGATCTTTTACTCATAAATATAATAAAAACACATCGCTAGATAGTTGGCTTGTCGCTGTCAGCGTTAGCTGATAGAGGAAAGTCCGGGCTCCATAAAGACACAGTGCCAGTTAATGGCTGGCGAGGGTGACCTTAGGGACAGTGCCACAGAAAATAAACCGCCTTATCAAGGCAAGGGTGAAAAGGTGTGGTAAGAGCGCACCGGTTTTTTGGTAACAAAAAACGCACGGTAAACCCCACTGGGAGCAAGGCTAAATAGAGACAACATTGCATTAATTTATTAATGCTAAAAACAGTCTTTAGTTCGTTGTCTGGGTTAGCTGCTTGAGTCTAAACGTGAGTTTAGATCTAGAGAAATGACGGTTTAAATGACAGAACCCGGCTTACAGACTATCTAGCTCATCATTAATATTTTCAAAAAATACTCAATAAACAGGAATAAATCCTTAAACTTTAGGGTTTTTGACCAATAACTTACATATTGACTATATATTTATAAACCCATAATATCCCATAAAAACCCAAATTGGAGTTTTATTGATAAAACAAAGTGAAAGAAACTTTAATAAATATGAATTTTACCCAGTCTTCCTTTGTGTTTTTAAATTAAAAAAAAATGTTTTTATCGAATTACGAGAACAAACTAGACAAAAAAGGGAGGGTTTCTGTGCCTGCTAGTTTTAGATCGCATTTGAGTTCTCTAGGATACAATGGATTTATTGCTTATCCCTCATTCAATCATTCTGCTTTAGAAGCTTGTTCACAGGATAGAATTGAAAAACTTTCTAATACAATAGATTCATTAAATCCTTTTGAAGAAAAGAGAGATTATTTTGCAACTTCAGTTCTTTCTGAAAGTATTAATTTACAGTTTGATAGCGAAGGACGAGTTTTAATATCAGAAAAATTATTAGATCATGCAAAAATTAAAAATAATATTTTATTCGTAGGATTAGGAAAAACTTTTCAAATTTGGGAACCAAAGAATTTTGATAAATTTAAAGTAGTTGCAAGAAAGAAAGCGTATCAAAATAGATCTAATTTAAAATGGGATAACAATCTAACAAGGGAGAAAATATGAACATAAGAATAGGAGCAGGTGAATTAAAAGAATTAAAACCAAGAATAATAGTTATGGGTGTTGGTGGAGCAGGTGGAAATGCTATTAACGCTATGATCGAAGCAGGTTTGCAAGGTGTGGAATTTGTAGCAGTCAATACTGATGCTCAGGATCTTAAGTTGAGCAAAGCAGATGCAAGAATTCAAATTGGTGCAAATCTAACTAAAGGATTAGGAGCAGGTGCTAAGCATGACATAGGACAGGCTGCTGCAGACGAGTCTTTGAATGAAATAATTAATTTTTTAGAAGGTGCCAATATGGTTTTCATTACCGCTGGTATGGGTGGTGGAACTGGAACTGGTGCCTCAAGTGTTATTGCTAGAGCAGCTAGAGAATTAAATATATTAACTGTTGGTGTTGTAACTTTACCTTTCTCTTACGAAGGACCAAAAAGAATGCGAAGAGCAATCGAAGGCATGAATGCTTTGAAAAAACATTTGGACACTTCAATAGTTGTGCCTAACCAAAACCTTTTCAAAGTTGCGAGTGAAACAACAACTTTTGAAGACTCATTTCATTTATCAAACAATGTTTTAAAATTTGGAGTTCAGAGCATAACTGATTTAATGGTTAAGCCAGGAATCATAAATTTAGATTTTGCAGACGTTGAAACAGTAATGAGCTCAATGGGTAAAGCAATGATGGGAACTGGAGAAGCCGAAGGAGAAAACAGAGCTTTAACAGCAACTGATATGGCTTTAAACAATCCATTAATTGACGATTATTCTCTTAAAGGCGCTAAAGGTTTATTGGTTAATATAACTGGTGGTAAAGACATTACTCTTTTTGAAGTTGACCAAGCCGTAAATAAAATAAGAGCTGAAGTAGATCCAGAAGCTGAACTTATTTTTGGTGCAATCAAAGACGAGAGTTTGAATGGAAAAATGAGAGTGTCAATTGTTGCCACTGCTTTAGATGGTCAAGTAGCAAGCACAAATGGTGTAGTGAATATGGTCAATCGTATACAAAACAGAAATAGTGGTTACTCAGAAAACTTATTCTCAAAAGGACCAATTTTTTCTAACAACACTTACAACACGTCTATTAGTGGAGCCACAGCTTTAAAACTAGACGAACAATTTGATACAAACACTCACTCTCAGTCAGAGTCTTTTATTGAAATCAATAAGGAGCCTGAAATTCAAAGTGAAGCTGATGATTTTGAGTCAAGTATTTCAACTTCAGAAGCTACAAGTGAAGAAACTCCATTTGAAATAGATTCAATAGAGCAAAGCACTGCTTCAAATGAGGAGCCGTTAAGTCTAGATGAAGAGTACACTCCTAAACTTTTTTCTGATGAAGGATCAAATTCAGACATAGAAAATACTTCTGAGATCGAAGAAAAGAAATTGTTTGAGCAAGAGAGCACTCAAGAAGATGATTTTGAAATACCTGCATTCTTAAGAAGACAGAAATTTTAATGAATTATAAATATTCAAATGAATATTTTAACATCATCACTGGAAACCAAACATTTTCCAGTGATGATAGAAGAAGTCATTAAAATTTGTAATCCAGAAAAAGGAAATAAAATATTTTTAGACTGTACTTTTGGTGGTGGCGGTTACGCAAATGCTTTGTTAAATTTTCCTAATGTAAAAGTCATAGCTTTAGACAGAGATAAATCTGCAATAGAAAGAGCTAAAACATTAAAACAAGTTTTTCCCAAACAATTTTTTTTTCATAATGAAAAATTTAGCAATCTTGATAAAATTATCAATACAGAGGGTAAACCTGACGTAATAATTTTTGATCTAGGCCTTTCTACTTTTCAATTAAAAGATTTAAGTCGAGGTTTTTCTTTTAATGCTAAGGAAAAAATAGATATGCAGATGGGTTTATCTAATATATCTGCTGAAGAAGTAATTAATAATTTTGGGGAAAATGAACTAAAAACAATTTTAAGAGTTTTAGGTGAAGAAAAAGAAGCAAGTAGGATCGTTAAAAATATTGTTAAATCGAGACAAATAAAAAAAATACAAAATGTTTCTGAGTTAGTTTCAATTATAGAAAAAAGTAAGAAAAAAGCTTTTAATAAAAAAATCAATGTCTGTACTAAAACTTTTCAGGCTTTAAGAATTTTTGTAAACAAAGAAACAACAGAATTAATTGAAGGTTTAATTAAAGCTACTAAATTCATTAAATCTGGAGGAAAAATTATTGTAATTAGTTTTCACTCTATCGAAGACAAAATTGTTAAGTATTATTTTACTAACTACTCATCCAATCAATCTAATCCATCAAGATATTTACCTTATGAAAGTAAAAAAAAAGATAACTTTTTCGAAAAATATAAAAATAATTTTTTAACACCATCTAAAAATGAATTAGAAAAAAATAATGCATCAAGATCAGCAAAATTAAGATTTGCTACGCGAAGTAAACAAGAATTTATTTATCCAACAGATTTCATAGAGAAATTTAATAAATATTTACAAGTAGAGAGTTACTATGCGCAATAAAAGTATTTTTATATTTTTAATTTTTTTATCTTTTTTTATTTTAATACCAATTATTAAAAATGAGACTAGACTAATAGAAAAAAAAATAGAGTCCTTTGAAAACAAAATAGTTTCATTGGAGAAACATTTGATAGAAGCAAGTTTAGAGTTTCAATATTTAAGTTCAGCTGAAAATTTATATAAAACTATAAACAAAAATTTAGATTTAAAATATGAAAGCTTAGATGTTTCGCAAATTTATTCATCACTAGAAGCTTTTATTAATCAACAGAAACAACTGTCAAAAATTTCAACTAATGAAACACAAACAAAGTAAGAAAAAACTAATAAGTGAGAATCAAAAATCTTTTTTCTTTGAGGATTTTATCGAGCATAATAATAAACAAAAAAAAAGTGTAAAATCTAATCTAACAGAAGACAGGTTTTATATTTTATTTAGTGTTTTCTTTTCTCTTATTTTAATTTTCTCAATATCTATTTTCAATATTTCAACTGAAGACACAAATCATAGAGTTATTAAAAAAAATAAACCATATTCCTCTCCTCTAAGAAGAGATGTTGTAGATCGAAATGGTGAATTGATTGCAAGAAACATTACAGCTTATCATGCTGCAATAAAATCTAGCCAAATCAAGAATAAAGAAAATTTTATTCTTAAAATTAAATTAAATTTTCCAGATATAAATTTAACCGAATTAAAAACGAATTTGGAAAATAAAAAATATTTTTATTTAAAAAAAAGGTTAACCGAGGAAGAAAAAAACAAGATCTGGGAATTTGGAGAAAAGGGAATTGTCATTGAGCCATTTCAAAGCAGGATTTATCCTCACCGACAATTATTCAGTCATGTTTTAGGTCAAATCGATGATGATAACTATGGAATCTCAGGAATTGAAAAATACTTTGATAAAGAGCTTAAAAATAATGAAAAATTAAATACCCCATTATCTCTAACATTAGATTCAAATCTACAATATCTGATAAAAAAAGAGTTAAGTCAGTCCATGAATGATTTTAAAGCAAATGCTGCGGGAGGGTTGCTAATGGATGTTAACACTGGTGAAATTTTATCACTTGTCTCTTTACCTGACTATAATGTTAATGTTAGATCAGACATTTCAGATCTTAAGTATATAAATCAAATCACAAAAGGCGTTTACGAACTTGGTTCAATTTTTAAAACTTTTACTTTAGCTCTTGCTTTAGAAGAAAATATTTTAACTCCAGAAACTATTGTAAGTAATATTACTAAAAAAGTTCAATGCTCAAAATATCAGATAGGAGACATACACGAATTTCCAGAAAGTATGTCTGCCCAAGATATTCTTATTCAATCCTCCAATATTGGAGCTTTATTAATTGCTAGAAAAATAGGCGAAGAAAAATTAAAAAATTTCATAGAAAAAATAGGTTTATTAAAAAAGCCAACTATTGAATTGGAAGAAATAGGTCAACCGCTAAGTTTTAATTGGGAGAAATGTAAATTAGAAACCGTATCTTACGGACATGGTATTACAACAACACCCTTACAAGCTGCTACAGCTTATGCAGCGCTAGCTAATGGAGGTTATTTGATCAATCCTACTTTAGAGCTAAAAGAATTTAACAAAAAAGAGAGTAAGGAAAAAATAATTTCTGAACAAACAAGTAATGAAATTTTAAGCATCTTAAGAAAAGTAGTTACAGATGATAAGGGTACAGCGAGTTTTGCAAATATTTTTGGTTATGAAGTTGGAGGAAAAACCGGGACTTCAAAAAAATATTTTGATGAGAACAAAAATTTAAACACTTTTATTTCAATATTTCCCGTAAGTGAGCCGAGATATGTTTTTTTAGTCATTCTCGATGATCCTAAGGGAGCACCACACATTAAGTATAATTATAAAGGACAAAAAATAAGCACCTCTAGAAATGAAGCTGGTTGGAATTCTGTGTATGTAGCAGGCAAAATAATAGAAAAAATTGGACCTATTTTAGCCATAAACAACAACGAGGTTGACAAAACTCATGTTGTTAAAAAAAATAATTAAAGACGTCCCGTCTTCAATTTCAAACATTAATATCGAAGGGCTGTCCTCTGATAGCAGAAAGGTTAAAAAAAATTATATATTTTTTGCCATAAAAGGAATGAGAGATGATGGCGAAAAATATATTAAGGACGCTATTTTAAATGGTGCAAAGATTATTATTTGTGAACAAAAAAGTAAATATAAGAATAATAAAACAATTGTTTTAAAGATTAAAAATATTAAAAAACAAATCGTTCAAGCGTGTAAGATTTTTTATAGTAAAAAACCTAAGAATATTATCGCAGTTACGGGGACAAATGGTAAAAGTTCCATTGCAGAATTTTATTATCAAATTTTAAAATCACAAAAAATACCAGTTGCATCAATTGGAACTTTAGGGATTAAAATCAATAATAAAATTTTAAAAAGCAATTTAACTACATTAGACACTATTTCATTACACCAAGCGCTCTCTGAAATTAAAAAAAAGGGAATTGAGAACGTAATTTTAGAAGCTTCAAGCCATGGACTTGATCAGGGTAGATTAGATGGAATTAAATTTAGCACTGGGATTTTTACAAATTTTTCACAAGATCATTTAGATTATCACAAAACTATGAGTAATTATTTAAATGCAAAATTATTATTGTTTAAAAAACTTTTAAAAAAAGGATCAAATATAATTACAAATTATGAATTGAAAGAATTTTTAAAAATTAAAAAAATAGCTAAAGAAAAAAAATTAAAACTAAATACTATCGGTCCAAAAAACTCTACTTTAGAATATAATCTAATTAAAAATTTAGAAAATTCTCAACTAGTTGGTATTAAGTATGGCAATCAATTAGAAGAAATTAAAATACCATTAATTGGTTGGTTTCAAATTAAAAACATTTGTATGTCTATATTAGCTGCTAAGTTATCAGGTGTAAAATTAGTAAAAATTTTTAGATCTTTGCCGAAAATTAAAACGGTTAATGGCAGACTTCAGTTAATCAGAGTATTACCTAATTTAACAAAAGTTTTTGTTGATTACGCTCACACACCTGACGCGTTAAAATCAAGTCTAGAAGCTCTAAGCAAACATTATAATAAAAAACCTGATGTAGTTTTTGGTTGTGGCGGGGACAGAGATAAAATGAAAAGACCTATAATGGCTAGGATAGCCGAAGAAAATGCCAATAAAGTGTATATTACCGATGATAATCCAAGATATGAAAATCCAAAAAAAATTAGAAAAACTTTAATTAAAAACTTTACTAAAAAATTTAATGCACGCGAAATATCAGATAGAGCTGAAGCTATTAAAAGGTCTTTAATTGATTCAAATTTTAATAATTGTGTTTTGATTGCAGGAAAAGGACACGAAACAACTCAAACCTATAAAAATAAAATAATAAATTTTTCAGACATAGATGTGATTAAAAAAATACGTCTCAAAAAATTAAATTATAAAAAGAAAAATTTAAATCAATTATTGAATTCAGAATTAATTAACACAATTCAGAATACTGATAAGGATTATAGATTTGAAGGAGTTTCAATTAATTCAAAAAAAATTAAAAAAAACAATATATTTATTTGCATTAAAGGAGAAAGGTTTGACGGTCATTCATTTGTAAAAGAAGCTTTCAAAAATAAGGCAAATTTTTGCGTTAGTGAAAAAAGTATAAACCATAGAAAAATAATAAAAACAAAAAATTCACTAAATTTTTTAAACAAACTTGCAGAACTTAAGCGAGATAATTCAAAAGCTAAAATTATTGCAATAACTGGAAGTTCTGGAAAAACTACGCTTAAAACATTTTTAGGTAAAACTTTATCAATGTATGGAAGGACATATTATTCAGAAAAATCTTACAATAATCATTATGGTGTTCCTCTTAGTTTGAGTAATTTAGAAAGCTATCATGATTATGGAGTTTTTGAAGTTGGCATGAGTAAAGCCGGAGAGATTTTAAAATTATCAAAGATAATTAAACCAGATTTAGTAATTATAACAAATATTGGCGAGGCACATCTAGAAAACTTTAAGAATATAAATTTTATAGCAAAAGCAAAAGCAGAAATAATCCAAAATATAAGGCCTGGTGGATTCTTGTTGTTAAATAAGGATGATAAATTTTTTTCTTTTTTAAGTAATTTAGGCAATAAAAGAAAATTAAAAATATATTCTTATGGAAAATCTTTTGGCGCAGACGCAAGGTTAATAAGTGAAAAAAACCTTAAAAATCAAAATCAATTAAAAATTAAAGTTTTAAATGAAATTATTACCCTAAAGGCAAAAGATGTAAATGAGGTGAAAATTTATAACATATTAGCTTTGGTACTAGCCTTAAAAATTTTGAATTTAAATTTAAATAAATTAAAAAGTAACTTGAACTTAGAGTCACCAGAAGGAAGAGGAAGAATTAATAAAATTGAGAGATTTGGAAAGAATTTTAATTTGATTGATGAAAGCTATAATGCAAATCCATCATCAATAAAAAATGCAATAAATAATTTTTCTAAACTAGAAACTAAAAATGGAAAAAAATATTTGTTATTAGGTGATATGTTAGAGTTAGGCAAAAATTCTGATTTTTATCATAAAAATATATCAAAAATTGTAAACCAAAGTAATATCGATAAATTATTTGTTTATGGTAAAAACGTTTTTAAAACTTATCAAGAGACACATAAAAGAAAACAAGGAAATGTTTTACAAAATTTGAGTGATTTTGATGAAATTTTTTCTGAATTAATTAAAAAAAATGATTATTTGATGATAAAAGGTTCAAACGCAACTGGTTTGAACAAATTATCTAAATTAGTAATATCAGGAAACAAAAATGCTTTATAGTTTTTTTACTTCTCTAATAGATCAATATTCCTTTTTAAATGTTTTTAAGTACATAACTGTAAGAATAGGTTTTTCAGTAGTTACTTCTTTTGCTATTGTTTTTATTATAGGAGAGCCTTTAATTAAATTATTTGCAAAAAAACAAATTTCTGGGCCTATAAGACAAGATGGTCCTATTGATCATATTATAAAAAAAACTGGCACTCCTACTATGGGAGGATTGATCATCATACTTGGGATTTTTTTAGGAACTTTTTTATGGTCAGATTTGAGCAATGTTTATGTTTTAGTCGTTATATATGTTTCTTTAGCCTTAGGCTTATTAGGTTTTGTTGATGATTTATTAAAAATTAAATTAAAAAACTCAAGGGGATTGAATTCAAAAATAAAACTTTTAGGTCAGTTATTTATCAGTTTAGTGGCAATATTGATTTTGATTAAATTTACAGATCATCAATATTTAGAAAACTTATATTTTCCTTTTTTTAAAAATTTGATTTTGCCATTAGGAATATTTTTTATTCCATTTGCAATTTTTGTGATCGTAGGTTCATCAAATGCTGTAAACTTAACGGATGGTTTAGATGGATTAGCTACAGTTCCAGTAATGTTAGTAGCATTATCTTTTACATTAATAAGTTACGTTGTAGGTAATACAATTTTTGCTGAGTACTTACAGATTCCATATGTTTCTAAAGTCGGTGAGTTAAGTATATTTTGTGGCGCAATCTTTGGCTCTTGCCTTGGATTTCTTTGGTATAATGCACCTCCTGCAAAGATTTTTATGGGGGATACCGGTTCATTATCTCTTGGAGGTTCTCTAGCTGCAGTAGCTATTATAGTTAAACACGAGATAGTTTTAGCAATTATTGGTGGTTTATTTGTTCTTGAAACAGCTTCAGTAATCATCCAAGTCATTTCTTTTAAACTTACTGGAAAGAGAGTTTTTATGATGGCACCTATTCACCATCATTTTGAAAAAAAGGGATGGCCCGAGTCTACTGTTGTTATAAGATTTTGGATTATTGCAATAATTTTAGCGTTGATTGGCTTGGCAACACTAAAATTAAGATAATAAATGAAAAAAATAATTCCGCTACGAAAGTATTCCTTTGCTATTTATGGATTAGGCATTTCAGGCAAATCAGTCATTAATTATTTAAAAAATAAAAAGGTAAATAAAATTTTTACTTGGGATGATGAGCTTTTTAAAAATGATAAAAAAAAATTAAGTATCTTTAAAAGCTCTTTGTCTAAAGTTGACTATATTATTATTAGTCCTGGAATTAGTATTAATAAATCAATATTTCAAAAACATTTATTTAAAAATAGAAATAAAATTATAACAGATTTAGATTTATTTTATTTAGAAAATAATTCAATCAAAACTATTGTAATAACGGGGACAAACGGAAAATCAACAACTTGTAAATTATTAGAGCATTTATTTAAAACAAATAAAGATGATGTTCAGTTGGGTGGCAATATAGGTAAGCCAATTTTAAATCTAAGAATAAAAAAGAAAACCATAGTTATTATAGAAGCCTCATCATTCCAATTGGCTTATTCAAAGTTTTTAAGTCCAAATTATGCAGCGATACTAAATATAACTAAAGATCACTTAGATTGGCATTTAAATATGAGGCACTATATTAAATCAAAATTTAAAATTTTTTCTAGGCAATCAAAAACAGATTATGCTCTTTTAAAGGAAGAAAAACTTTTAAGAATATTTAAAAAAAATAATTTTAAAAGTAAACTACTAAAAGTTCATAATAATATTTTAGATAATAAAATTAAAAAACAAATTAACAATTTCTATTTATTATCTAAACCCAATATTGAAAATTTAATTTTTGTGTTAAAATTTGCTAAAATTTTTAAGATAAAGAATTCAATTTTTTTAAGTGCAATAAATTCATTTAAAGGCTTGCCTCATCGGCATGAGCTTTTCTATAAAAAAAAGAGAATTTCTATTATTAATGACTCTAAAGCTACTAGTTTTGAAGCATGTAAATATTCTTTAAAAAAAAATAAAAATATATTTTGGATTGTAGGTGGTTTACCAAAACTTGGAGATAGATTTAAATTAAAATATTTAAAAAAAAACATACTCAAAGCTTATATTATTGGAAAAAATACAACTTTTTTTACAAAACAACTTTCAAAAGAAATAAATTATAAAATTTCTCATAATTTAAAAAATGCTGTTATTGATATTATTAAAGATTTAAAAAAATTTAAAAACAAAAGTTTGACAATACTTTTAAGTCCAGCAAGTGCGTCTTATGATCAATTCAATAATTTTGTTGATAGAGGAAATCAATTTAAAAAAATGATTAATTTAAATGCTAAAAAATTTATATAGTTTTAATTTAAGAGAATATTGGAGAAATATAGATAAAATAATATTTTTTAGCTTTCTTATTTTATTTGTTCTTGGCGTGTTTTTCTCATTTGCTTCTACTTCTTCCCTAGCTGGAGAAAGACTTAATAAAGATTATTATTTTTTTTTTTCAAAACATTTAATTTTTTCTATTATTTCGATAATATTAATGACGCTAATTTCCTCAATTGAAAATCAATTATTCAAGAAAACTATAATTCCAATCTTTATCATATCTTGTGTGACATTATTTTTAGTGCTTTTTATAGGCGTTGAAGTGAAAGGGTCTAAAAGGTGGTTGGATTTATTTTTTTTTAGGCTTCAACCTATTGAATTTTTAAAACCTTTTTTTGTTGTGATGGTGGCAATAGTTTTATCTAAAAATGATTTTATGACCACTAAGATGAATTATTTTTTTAGCTTCTTAATATTGCTTTTTCCTTCTATCTTATTATTAAATCAACCTGATGTTGGTCAAACCATATTATTAGTACTCACATGGTTGGCGATAATTTTTATTTCAGGAATTGAATTAATTTATATTTTTATTCTAGGAATATTTTTTATTTTATCATTAATACTTTTGTTTCTTATATTTCCTGAAAGATTTTTTTATATTTTAAAGAGATTTGAAGTTTTTTTTGATCCATCTAAAGGTGATAGATTTCAGACTAACCAAGCATTAGATGCCATTAGAGAAGGAGGACTCGTAGGACAAGGTATGGGAGAAGGAATCTTAAAAGAGAGTGTACCCGAAGCTCATACAGATTATATCATTGCAGTCATTACAGAAGAGTTTGGCTCTATTGTTTCAATTTTAATTGTATGTATTTTTTTATACATAGCTTTTAGAATTATTAAATCCGCGTTAGTCATTGAAAATAAATTTATAAAAATATCTTTAGGTGGTTTAGCTTCACTTTTGATATTTCAAACATTCATACACATTGGGGTTAATACAAGTTTAATACCAACCACAGGAATGACTTTACCTTTTTTGAGTTATGGTGGCTCATCAATGATTGGAAGCTCTATTCTTGCAGGAATTATTTTAAATTTTACCAAGAAAAACTTAAAATGAAGAATACTAAAGAAAATAAAATAATTGTAGCAACTGGTGGAACTGGAGGGCATGTGTTTCCAGCCTACAGTTTAGCTAAAAACTTATTAGATAAAGATTATAAAGTTGAAGTTATTACAGATAATAGAGGTTTTAAATTTTTAGAAAGATATAAAAATTTAAAATTGATTATAAATAATTCAACTACAATTTATTCAAAAAATAAAATCAATATTTTTTTTTCTTTTTTTGTAATTTTATTATCATTTTTTAGATCTTTGATTATTCTTGTTAAAGCAAAACCATTTTTAGTCTTTGGTATGGGAGGGTATGCCTCTTTCCCAGTGTGTATGGCAGCCAGGGTATTAAATATCCCATTTATAATTTATGAAAATAACCTTCAATTTGGTAAAAGTAATAAATATTTATCACGCTATGCTCATAAAATTTTCGTTGCCTATGAAGAAGTTCAGGGAATAGACGAAATATATAACAGCAAGATTATTAAGACTGGAAATATTATTAGAGAAGAAATTTTATTTCAGGAATTACCAAAAAAAAATATTTCAGATGAATTGAGCATATTAATTTTAGGAGGAAGTCAGGCTGCAAAGTCTTTTGGTGAATTTTTACCCGCTATATTTAGCAAATGTATCAAAGAAGGAATTAAACTAAATATTTTTCAGCAATGTGTAGAGTCTCAAAACGATGATCTTAAAAGTTTTTATGAAAAATCTAAAATTAAATTTGAAGTTTTTAATTTTACTAATGATATATTAAAATATTTTTCAAAAGCTCAGTTAGTTATAACTAGATCGGGGGCTTCTATGACAGCTGAATTAATCAATTCTAGAATGCCTTTTATTTCAATCCCTTTCCCTTTTTCAGCCGATTCACACCAAGAAAAAAATGCAGTTTATTTAGAAAAAAAAGGTTACAGTTTTTTAATTAAAGAAACAGAAGTAAATGACAAATTATTCCCTTTGATAAAATCAATTTATAAAGATAAAGAAATATTGAACAATATGATTAGAAAACAAGCTAGTTACTCTGATAAAGAAGTTTTTTCAATAATTAGATCTGAGATAGAAAAGTTATTAAATGGGAAAAATTCAGCTAGGTAAAAAAGAAATTATTCACTTTATTGGCATAGGCGGCATTGGAATGAGTGGCCTTGCTCAAATTATGAAAATTATGGGTTTTAATGTTCAAGGAAGTGATGTTAGTCAAAATAAAAATACAGATAATTGTAAAAAGATTGGAATAAGAATTTTAAAAGGTCATAAAAAGACAAACATAAATTCTGCTACAATCATTGTAAAATCATCAGCCATTAAACAAAATAATATTGAAATTTTAAGCGCACGTAAAAAAAATATTCCAATTTATGACCGTATTGAAATGTTAGCTAATGTCATTGATTTAAAGAAAAATATTATAATTACTGGTTCTCATGGAAAAACAACTACTACTTCTCTTGTGGCTAAAATCATATCTGCTGCTAAATTAGATCCAACTATCATTAACGGTGGGGTCATTAATTCAATTAAAAATAATGCAAAATTTGGCAGAGGTGACTGGGCAGTCGTTGAAGCTGACGAGTCTGATGGAAGTTTTTTAAAAGTACCAATTAATTATTCAATTGTAACAAATATAGATAAAGAGCATCTAGACTATTACAAAAATTTTGAAAATCTTAAAAAAGCTTTTATTCAATTTATAGAAAAAACACCCCCTATTGGAAAAGCATTTTTATGTTTAGATAATAAAGATTTAAAAAATTTGATTAGTAAAGTTAAAACAAAAAATTATTACACTTATGGTTTTAATAAAGATTCAAATTATCAGATTTGTAGTCCAGAGTATCACATAAATTATAGTAAATTTGATCTAAAGATTAAAAAGACAAGTTCTAAAAATAGATACATAAAAAATATTTACCTAAATCTCATTGGTAAACATAACGTCGTTAATGCAACTGCTGCCATAGCACTTTGCTTAAATCTTGGTTTGAAAATAGATACTATAAAAAAAGCCTTAAAAAATTTTTCTGGAGTTCAAAGAAGATTAACTAAAGTTCATAAAAAAAATCATATAGAGTTTTATGATGATTACGCGCACCATCCGACTGAAATCAAAACTGTATTAGACGGAGTCAGACAGGTTGTTTCAGATAGAAAAATTATAACAATTTTTCAGCCGCATCGATATTCTAGGATTAAAAATTTAAAAAAAGAATTTGCAAAATGTTTTTCAAGTGCAAATCAAGTTATTTTATGCCCGGTATACTCAGCTGGAGAAAAAAAAGACTTAAAATATAATTCTTTAAATTTTGCTAGAATGATTACAAAATTTTCAAAAGTTCAGGTTATTTTAATTAAAGAACAATTCGAATTAAATAAATTCCTACAAAAAAATTTAATTAAAAATGAAATAGTTATTGGGATGGGCGCAGGATCCATTTCAAACTGGATGAATAATCTTAAAAATGTTTTATGATAAAAATATCAGAAGAAATAAAAAAAAAATTTGGGCGAAGATTCTTAATAAATGAAAAGTTGGCAAATTATAGCTGGTTTAATCTAGGTGGCCCTGCTGAGTTTTTTTTTAAGCCAGAAAATATAAATGACTTAATTGATTTTCTAAAAGAAGTTAGGCCAAATAAAATAACTCTTATAGGTTCAGGTTCTAATACGCTCATTAGAGATGGAGGTGTTAAAGGATTAACAATAAAATTAGGCTCAAGTTTTTCCTACGTTAAATTATTAGATAATCATATAGTTGAAGCAGGAGCAGCTACGCAAGATAAACGAATAGCAGATTTTGCTCTCAATAATTCTTTAGCAGGATTAGAATTTTTGTCCTGTATACCGGGATCAATTGGTGGAGGCATTAGAATGAACAGCGGTTGTTACGGAGAAGATATTTCTAAAATTCTACATTCTGTTAAAGCAATAAACATTGACGGAAAAGAAATAGAATTAGCAGCAAATGATATTAAGTTTTTTTATAGAGGGACAGATTTAAAAGATGATTTGATAATAACTAGTGTACGGTTAATCGGCAAAACTTCCTCAAAAGAAGATATTAAGAATAAACAGGAGAAATTAATAAATCAAAAAAAAATATCTCAGCCAAGTCAGGTTAAAACTTGTGGAAGCACATTTAAAAATACAGAAAAGAAAAAAGCTTGGGAATTAATTAAGGAATCTGGTTGCCAAAATTATAAAGTTGGGAATGCTAAAATTTCTGAAAAACATTGTAATTTTTTTATTAATGAAAACAACGCAACTGCTAAAGATTTAGAGGAATTGATTAACAAGGTAAAAGATACTGTTTATCAAAAAACAAAGATTAACCTAGAATTAGAAATTAAAATTATTGGTCAATAAAAAAAAGATGAAAAAAAAAATTTTGCTTATCCAGGGAGGTTCATCAAGCGAAAGAGAAATAAGCTTAAGATCTGGAAAGGCATGTCAGAAAGCTCTTCGTCAATTAGATTTTAAGGTAATTGTATTTGATCCATTTAAAGACAAGCTCATAAAGATAAAAAATTTAAAAGTTAATAAAATTTTTAATGCACTACATGGAAGGGACGGGGAAGATGGGATTGTTCAAGGTTATTTTGAGTATTTTAAAATTCCTTATACACATTCAGGAATCACTTCTTCAATGAATGCAATGGATAAAATATTTTCAAAAAAAATATTTATAAAAAATAATTTAAAGACACCAAATTTTATTTCATTAAATGCCATTACTTATTTAGATTTTATAAAGAACAAAAGTTTTAAAAAATCAAATTTACATTTCCCAGTTGTTGTTAAGCCATCCAATGAAGGGTCTAGTGTAGGAGTAGAAATTTGCAAAACTTTAAATCAATTAAATTATTCAATAAGGAAACTTATCAAAAAATTTAAAACTTTAATAATCGAGGAATTTGTAGGTGGTCAAGAAATACAAGTTGCAGTTATTAATGGAAAAGCTTTAGGTGCAATAGAGTTAAAGCCAAAAAGAAAATTTTATGATTATAAGGCGAAGTATTCCAAATCTGCAAAGACAGAACATATTATGCCAGCTAATTTAAAAGAAAATAAGTATAAGGAAGTTTTAGAATTAGCTCTTAAGGCACATAAAGCATTAAACTGTAAAGGAGTTACCAGATCTGATTTTAAATTCTTTAACAATAAATTTTATATATTAGAAATAAATACGCAACCAGGCATGACAAACTTATCTTTAGTTCCAGAAATTGCAAAATTTTATGGAATTACTTTTTTAAATCTTGTTAAAAATATTCTTAATGACGCAAGTACAAATAGATGATTTTTAAACGAAAGTTTTTTTTTTTAATTATAATTTTTCTAATTTTTACAACCTACAATCCTCAAAATAACAATTATAGTAATAGTTATTTGTTTCCAATAAAAAAAATAGAAATAGAGGGCAACAAGGCTATAGACAATAATGAAATAATAAAAGATTTAGATTTTTTAAAAAATTCTAGCTTATTATTTGTCAACAAACAAAATATTGAAGATATTTTACTTAAAAACAAATTTGTATCTAAAATTATCTTAAAAAAAATATATCCCAACATATTAAGATTAATTATTTTTGAAAAAGAACCTGTGGCAGTTCAAATAATAGAAAAAAATAAATATTACATTACAAAAAAAAATGAAAATATTAATTTTTATGAACTAGAAATATATAAAGAATTACCAGTCATTTTTGGCAATCAAAAAGATTTTGATATTTTTTATGAAATTTTGGAAAAAACTAATTTTGATATTTATAATATAAAAGCTTTTTACTATTTTGATGTTGGCAGATGGGATATAATGCTAATGGACGAAAGGATTATCAAATTACCAGAAAAAAATTATCAAAATATATTGGAAGAATTAAATTCAATTTTAAAAGATAATAATTTTTCTAAATATAAAATTTTTGATTACAGAATTAATAATCAGCTTATTTTAAAATGATACATAACAAACCAAATTTGATTGTAGATTTAAATGATGAGTTTTTCATATTTACTGTGTTTTCTTGTAATCAAGATAAAAAATTAGAGATAATAAAAAAAAAAATAATAAAATCTTCAGGTATAAAAAATGGAAAAATTATCGATCAAAATTTAGTATCAAATTTAATTAAAAATACAATTAATGAGATTGAAGATGAAATAAATTTTTTTTTTTCTAGTACATCAATAATTATAAATCCTGCTGATATAAAATGTTTAAACATTAGCGGATATAAAAAATTGAATGGCTCTCAAGTTTTAAATGAAGATATAACTTTTATATTAAATGACATTAAAAACATTGTTAATGCAAATGAAAATAAATCTTCAGTTATTCATTTGTTTAACTCAAGCTTTTCTCTAGATAGCGATAATTTAGAAAATTTACCAATTGGTTTATTTGGAGAATTTTATAATCAAAATATGTCATTTGTATTATTAGAAAATAATATTTTAAAGAATTTTAAGATGGCTTTGAATGAAATAAACATCTCTATAGATAAAATAATTTTAAAGCCATTTGCTGAAGCAGTTCATTTAATACTCAACAACAAATATAAGAATAATTTCTTTATATTTGAGCTAAAAAAAAATCAAATTCAACTTTCATTATTTAAAAATAAATCATTCATTTATTCAGAAAACTTTAATTTTGGATTAAATTTAATTATCAAAGATATTTCTAAGTTATGCTCACTTAAAGAAGAAGAGATTGAGTTATTATTAAATGAATTAAATCTCAAAGAAATTTTATCTACAGACAATGAGTCAATTGTAGATAAAAAATACTTTTCTATTTCCCCATATAGAAAAATTAAGCATAAATTAATTTTTGAAATTATTAGTGCCAGGATAGATGAGTTAATCGATATTTGTATTAATAAAAATTCAAATTTAAGATTCTTAAAAAAAGATATTGTAAATATTTATCTCAAGCTTAATTCTGTGAAGTATTTTAAGAATATTCAATTTATATTGGAAAATGGAAATTATGCTTTAGCACTTGATTTTAGTCATAACTATTTAGATGAAGCATATAAGGGGACAGAAGGAGGCATTGAACTCATTTTAAACGGTTGGGAAAAAGAGGCCATTCCTGTCACTCAAATTAAAAAATCAATGATATCACGTTTTTTTTCAAAACTTTTTGCATAATTAAGATTGTATTTTTTTGTAACATTAGTTGTTTTAGCCACTTCAAGATAGTTTTGTATAAGTATTTCATGCTTAGCTTGTTCCAAAAAACAATTAAAGAAAAAGTTATTTTTAAGGGTCACGGTCTTCATAGTGGACTTAAAAGTGTACTTAAAATTATGCCCGCAGAAGAAAACTTTGGAATTGTTTTTAAAAGGATAGATCTAGAAAAAAACAATCTTATACCAGCAAATTATAAAAATGTAAGTTCAGCTCAATTATGCACAACACTTCAAAATGATTCAAAGGTAACTGTATCAACAGTCGAGCATTTGTTAGCAGCGCTTTACATAACTGGAATTGATAATGCATTAATAGAAATAGATAATTCAGAAGTTCCAATTATGGATGGATCATCAAAAGAATTTGTTGAAACAATTAATAGAATTGGCATTAAGGATTTAAAAGCAAAAAGAAAATATTTAAAAGTTACAAAAAAATTTGAGTACAAAAATGAAGAGAAGCTTGTTTCGATTGAACCAAATGATAGCAAAGAGTTGAATGTAGATTTTCAATTAGTTTATGCTAATAAACTTATTGGCACTCAAAGAAATGAAATTAATTTTTCTAAAGAAGATTTAGAGGAAGTCTACTCTTCTAGAACGTTTTGCTTATTTGAAGATATAGAACAGATCAAAAAAATTGGTTTAGCCAAAGGAGGCTCGCTTGACAACGCTGTGGTTGTTAAAAATAATGAAATATTAAATTCTGGTGGATTAAGAAATTCAAAAGAGTTTGTTAATCATAAAATTTTAGATTTAGCCGGAGATTTTTTACTTTCAGGTTACAGAATACTTGGAAATGTAAAATGTGTGCAAGGTGGACACAGCCTAAGTAATTTATTTTTAAGAGCCTTTTTAAGTGATAAGTCAAACTTTGTTACCTTAGAGCTGGAAGAAATGCTTCAGGTTAAGTCTTTACCCAATCAATTAGATCAAAAGCTAGCCGTTAACGCTTAAGTTCATTCATTAAAATTTACCTAATAAAATAAATTTGATATGAGTGAATGAATGTTGTCAAAAATTATTTCTTCACTACTCCTAATACTTCTACTAGTTTCATGCTCTAAAAAAGAGCCAGAAATAAATATTCCCGCAGATCAAGATAAATCATTTGAAATTTATAAAGAAGCTGTTGAAGCAATGAATAGAGGAGATTATTTCTACGCTTCTAAAAAATTTTCAGAAGCAGAGCCTATTATGCCTAAAATAGAATTTTCTGCAAAGGCATCTTTAATGTCTAGTTATTGTCTGTATTTAATTAATTTTTATCCTGAAGCTACAGCTAACTTAGAAAGATTTATTAACCAATACCCTGCTGATAAAAATGTGGCTTATGCACATTATTTAATTGCAATAGTTTTATACGAACAGATTTTAGATGAAAAAAAAGATATTAATCCATTAATACAATCTAAAGAAAAGATAGAGTTTTTTTTAAAAAATTTTCCTGACACAGAGTATGCGTTAGATCTTAAGTTTAAAATGGATTTAATCAATAATCAGTTAGCTGCTAAGGAGATGTATGTTGCCAAGTATTATATAGCTACGCAAAAATGGATACCGGCAATAAATCGACTTAAGATAATTGTAGAAGATTTTTCAGAAACAGTTTTCATAGAAGAAGCCCTTCATAGGCTTGTTGAGGTTTATTATACTGTAGGATTAGAAAATGAAGCAAAAGCAGCCGCTGCTATATTAGGGTATAATTATAATTCTAGTGAATGGTATGCACAATCATATAAAGTTTTGAATAAGACATACCGAATTCCAAAAAAGTCTGACATTAAAAAAAATGATGGTTTAATTAAAAGAACAATTAAAAAAATATTAAATTAATAATCAATATGTCTAAAGATAAAGATAATATAATCAAAAATTATCTTAAAAAAATTAATTTGATAGATAAGTATAATCAATCATATTATGAAAAAGACTCTCCAGTTGTTACCGATCATCAATTTGATGAACTTAAAAATGAAATTTTAGATTTAGAAAAAAAACATTCTTATCTCACTGAGTATGGCTCAATAACTTCAAGGGTGGGATATAAACCTTCTTCAAAATTTGCAAAAATTAAACATTCAAAGCCTATGCTTTCCTTAGCAAATGCATTTGATCATTTAGATATTGAAGATTTTGAAAAAAAAATAAAAAATTATTTGAATAATAAGAATTTAGATTTGTCTTTTTCTTTAGAACCTAAAATTGATGGAATATCAGCATCTTTGACATATAAAAATGGTTTACTGATTAGAGGTCTATCAAGAGGAGATGGTGAAACTGGAGAGGATATTTTAGAAAATTTAAAAACAATTGAACAAATTCCAAAAAAAATTAAAGCAAATAATTTACCAGAGATTTTAGAAGTTAGAGGAGAGGTCTATATTGGAAAAAAAGATTTTAATAAAATCAAAGATAAATTTGCAAATCCTAGAAATGCAGCAGGAGGATCTTTGAGACAAAAGGATCCTAAAATTACATCTTCGATGCCATTACAGTTTTTTGCTTATGGTTTTGGTGAAATAAATCCATTTAAATTTGATAAACAAACTAATTTTTTAGAGCAAGTTAATAAGTGGGGTTTTAAAACTAATCCTTATAATTTTTTGGCAAAAAATATTGATGAAGTTAAAAAAAAATACAATGAAATTGAAAAAGTTAGAGCAGACTTAGATTATGACATTGATGGACTCGTAGTAAAAGTGGATGATTTACATCTTCAAAGCAGGTTAGGTAATACATCTAACTCTCCAAGATGGGCAATTGCTTATAAATTTTCCTCTGTAAAAGCCATTACAAAAATAAATGATATTATTATTCAAGTAGGTAGAACAGGTGCCTTAACACCTGTTGCTAAAGTTGAGCCTGTAACAGTTGGAGGCGTAGTCGTATCTAATGCTACACTGCATAATGAAGATGAAATTATTAGAAAAGATATAAGAATTGGAGATTATATAACATTACAAAGAGCAGGTGACGTGATCCCTCAGGTAGTTTCTGTTGATCTTAGCAAAAGACAAAAGAATTCAAAAAAATTTATATTTCCAAAAAAATGTCCCTGTGGATTTGAAACCATAAAAGAGGTTAATCCAAATACAAAAAAAGAGGATGCTGTTAGAAGATGTCCAGATAGAGGTTATGAATGCCAGTATATGGCAAAAGAAAAACTAAAACATTTCGTATCCAAGGACGCTTTTAATATTGAAGGATTAGGAAAAAAAGTTATTGATCAGTTTTGGAGTTTAAATTTGATCAGACAACCATCTGATATTTTCAACTTAAATTTTAAAAAAATACAGGAACTTGAAGGATGGGGACTTCAATCAGTAAATAATTTAAAAAGTGCAATAAATAATTCTTCAAGAATTATATTAGATAAACTTATATATGCTTTAGGCATAAGGCATATTGGTCAAGAAAATGCTAAACTTTTAGGAAATTATTTTATATCAATTGATAAGTTCATAAATCTTTTTGATTTATCCAAACGAAAAAATTTATTAAACAATATAAAAGAATTAGATGGCATAGGTTCTGCTCAGATAAAGTCACTAGAAGATTTTTTTTCGAGTAAAAAAAATAAAGATATAATTTTAAATTTAATCAAATTTTTAAAAATTGAGAATTCAAAAGCGTTAAATAAGAATGGTAAATTAAGCGGAAAGACAATAATGTTTACAGGAGGATTTGAAAAAATTAGTCGATCAGAAGCAAAATCAATTGTTGAAGATAATGGAGGGAAAGTTTTGGGCTCACTCTCAAAAAAATTAAATTTTTTAGTGGTTGGTAATAATAAACCCACTAAATCAAAAATAGATAAGGCAAAAATTTTAAATATTGAAATTATTGCTGAAGATGAGTGGTATAAGTTATTAAATATTTGAACAAGCTTCTTTAAGTTGTAACAATTCAACTTTGTTCATAAATTTTTTTAAATGTTGAAAAACTTTTTGATGATAGTTATTTAGCCAATTTTTTTCAAATCGAGTTAGTAGATTTTTCTTAATTAAATCCTTTTCTATTGGCGCAAGCGTTAAATCTTCAAATTGCATTTTATTTTTTAGTTTTTTTACATAAGTTAAATTTTCAATTCGAATGCCAAAATGATTTTTTTTATAATAACCAGGCTCATTTGATGTAATCATACCAGGTTTAAAAGTTACTTTATTTCCTCTAGAAATCGCTTGAGGACCTTCATGAACATTTAAAAAATAACCAACGCCATGCCCTGTTCCATGAGGGTAGTCTAAATTAATTTGTTTAAGGGGGTTACGAGCTTTTTTGTCAATTTGTTCACCAGTACTTTTATTTGTAAGTTTGTATGACGCTACTGCTATATGTCCTTTGAGAACTCTAGTATAAATGTCTTTTATTTTTTCATTTTCCACATCTAAAGAAAGAGTTCTTGTAACATCAGTAGTTCCATAGGAATACTGTCCACCAGAGTCTACTAAGTAAACATCTCCTTTTCTTAAAATTCTATTACTTTTTTCATCTGCCTTATAATGAATGATTGCACTATTGGGTCCACTTCCAGATATTGTAGGAAAACTTAAAGATTTAAAAGTTTTATTCTCTTTTCTAAAACTTAAAAGTTTATTTTGAGCGTCTATTTCAGTAATTTGTTTATTCTTAAAATTGTTTTTTAACCAAAAAATAAATTTTGTTAGTGCTGCCCCATCATAAATATGAGATTGTATAGAATTTTTAATTTCCACATTATTTTTCAATGCCTTTAAATAATTTATTGGATCTTGTTTTTCTATGATGAAATTTTTCTTTTTAAATAATGTTTTATAAAAGATTGAACAAGTTGAGATATCTATAATCACATTTTGTTTTGAAATTGTGTCGATTATATTTGGTATTAAATTAAAATCAAAAAACTTTACATATTTTTTTAATTTTAGTCTTAATGATTTATTTATTTTTTTTAGATTACAAAAAAGTTTAATACTACCTTCTTTGCTAATAATGGCATGTGAATTTGGCAGAGGAGAGAAACTTGTATCTTGACCTCTAATATTTAATAACCATGCAATATTTTCTGAAGATGTAATAAATAAATAGTTTGCCTTACTAAACTTAATTAATTTAGTTAATTTTTTAATTTTGTTTTTAACATCCTCCCCAGCATATTCTTTGCTAATAGAATAAAAGGGTTTAATATTTTTATATTTTTCTCTTTTCCAAATTGTATCAATTAAGTTTTCTTTAAGAGGTACTAATTTAATTGAAGAGTTAAAGAAATATCTTCTTAATGAGATTTCTGTATGTAATTTTGGATCAAATCCAATTTTTAAATTTTTATTTTTAAAAATTTTAAATGGATAATCTTTTGGAATTGTACAAACTTTGAAATTTTTTCCGCACTGAATTTCGGCTTGAATTGTATATCTACCATCTACAAAGATATAATTTTTGTTTAATAATATGATAGCGATTCCCGCTGAACCACTAAAAGAAGATATATATTTTAAATTATCTTCATTATTATTTACATATTCACCAAAGAAATTGTTATTTTTTGGAATAATATATCCATCTAAATTATTTAATTTAATTAAATTTCTAATTTTTTTTATTTTTTCCATTTTAACATTTTATTCTTTTTATATCGTTCCCATCCAGGACTTCGATACCCTTCATCAAATTCTAAACTAGTATCTTGGTTAAACTCAAATTCATCATTAGCTGTTGAACCAAAATCTATTTCATTTTTTTCTACATTTTCATCTGGTATCTCATTTACAAACCTTGAAGGTAATGCATCCATCCAATCACCATGATATGATCTTTTCATGGCAAATGATAAAAAAGCCTCTTGCTTTGCTCTTGTTATGCCAACATAAGCTAATCTTCTCTCTTCTTCCAATGCACTATCACCTTTTTCTTCAAGCGATTTCTGGTGTGGAAATAATCCTTCTTCCCAGCCAGGTAAAAAAACAACATCAAATTCAAGTCCTTTCGCAGCATGCATTGTCATTAAATTGATCTTTTCCCCCTCCCATTCTTTATCAATGGAAGTTGCTAAGGAGACGTGCTCTAGAAAGGATTGTAAATTATCATAGTCATGCATTGCTCTTAAAAGTTCTTTAATATTTTCAAGTCTATTTTCGTTTTCTAAATCTTTTTTATTTT
>VMBT01000311.1_pt1 | contig 32270 bp, 33 predicted proteins | sample 4404301 | NCBI WGS metagenome assembly VMBT01 (sample SAMN12238535, study PRJNA552566) | marine metagenome | isolation source: Coastal seawater | place: USA: coastal Georgia, Sapelo Island | collected 2008-08/2009-08
CAATTAGAAGTCTATTGTCAGGAAAATCGATAATTTGTTGTCCGGCGATTTGGTTATCGATCAAGGAACCCAACGAATCTGCTCTCACTTATCACTCCTTGCTCATTTAAACACAGGGTGCCAAGGCATTCGCAAAAACGCAATAGGGTTGCGCAAAATGTCACAACCCCTACACAAAATACCCCTGTTTCCCGCAGGAAAGGTATTTTTTATCACAGTTTCCTTACGAAATATTCAAAGGAATGGGTTCAAATCAAGTCACCTAGAATAGTATCACCGCTATTGTGATTTCCAACTACCGCATTGATTGGATAGTCATCGGTGCAAACAGGACGGCCATCTGGTTGTAAGCGTTGGGACAGATACCCTTCTATTCCATCATCAATAATCCAATGTTGGCACCCATTTGGATCCACCCAAATACCCGCCTTGAGTTCTGTAAGAGGCTTGGAGTCAAACCCCCTATCAGCCCCCATTTGAGGTTGGTTTGAGCTTGACAAATTCATAACATTACATCCAGAAAGTGCGATAAGCCCCAGTAATCCAAATCATTTTTTGAAAATTCTCATGGTCTTCACCTCAATTTACGCAAAAGATTTCGACACGACGGTTCTTTGCCATGCCTTCAGAAGTCGCGTTGGACGCTCTCGGTCTCGTTTCTCCAAACCCAAGAACATCGACAACTTCAACGCCAGAACGCCGGGCAATATCGGCGACTGCCTGCGCGCGAACGAGGGACAGTTTCTGATTATATGAATCAGACGCCCGGCTATCGGTATGTCCTTGAATAGAAAATTTCTGACCACCCGCGTTTCTGAAATATCGTTCCAGTTCAGCACGCCCAGTTTGACCAATGCGTGCACTGTTTGTTTTGAAAAACTGATCTGAACTTACGAGACCGCAAATTCCAGACCCATTGCACACAGGACGCCCATCACGCGTCACATGCGGCGTCATATAGCCTTCCGCACCGTCGTCCATAACCCAGTGTTCACATCCATCAGGATCGACCCAAATAGAGGGAATATAAACGGCCTGCGCCTGAACAGCGTTTGGCACTGACGCGATGCCAAAGGAAAAACTCACAATCGTAAGCAGCAACACTATGAAATTCTTCATACTTACCCCGAAAAAATAACCATACCAAGGGTAATGATATAACCTACACAAATATCTAATGGTATATAATTTTATACTTATGGTTATTAAATTTTAAAAAATCACATAGTTGCCACAGTTCACGCCCGCATTGTTCAAGCATTGGAAACGATTGGTTTGATTTGCGCATAAAGGGCCAAATCTTAGAACATTGCACCGGCGGCAGAGAGAGCGCAACGGATCAAAATGATCATTTTTATATCAGTTCACCGCTCAATGAATTGCTACTGCTTTGAGTGATTCGCACCGCCATAACTTGGCCGATACTCTCCGTGGACGCAGCCACATGCACCGCGTGAAGATATTGGGATTTACCAACAAGCTGACCGTCAAATCGGCCAGGTTTTTCAAAAAGAACGCTGACATCACGTCCAACCATACTGTCTTGAACGGTCCGTTGTTGTGTGGACAGTAGCTCTTGAAGCCGGTGTAGACGTTCAGTTTTCACAGGTTCCGGCAATTGATCGCGTTCCGCCGCAGGTGTGCCGGGACGGGTTGAATATTTAAATGAATAGGCCTGCCCGTAATTTACGGTCCGAATAAGATCGAGGGTCGCTTCAAAATCTTCGTCTGTTTCTTCGGGAAAGCCGACAATAAAATCACCGGATAAAAGGATATCTGGACGTGCGCGACGTATCTTTGCGATCAACTCTATATAAGATTGAGCCGTGTGGGATCTGTTCATCCTTTTCAAAATCCGATCAGATCCCGATTGCACGGGAAGGTGCAGATAAGGCATGAGTTTTGCGCAGCTTGAATGTGCCTCGATAAGATCATCACGCATGTCGTTGGGGTGGCTTGTCGTGAATCTGATCCGTTCCAAACCGTCAATTTTATCCAATTCCCAAATCAAACCAGCCAAGGAATACTCTTTGCCCCCCGCTCCCTCACCGTGGTAGGCATTCACATTCTGGCCCAAGAGCGTTATTTCACGAACTCCCCGCTCCACCAAAGAACGCGCTTCCTCCAGAATACGTGCGGCGGGACGTGATACTTCGGCACCCCTTGTATAGGGAACCACGCAAAAGGCGCAAAATTTATCGCATCCTTCTTGCACTGTTAAAAAGGCGGAGGGTGCTCGTTTGGCTTTTGAACGGTCCGCAAGATGGTTAAATTTATCATCTTGGGGAAACTCGATATCGATTGCACGCCCAGTTTCATGGGCCTTTTTTTCAAGCGCGGCAAGACGGTGATAACTTTGGGGACCAACGACCATATCCACAAGAGGCTGGCGGCGCATGATCTCTTCACCTTCAGCCTGCGCGACACATCCCGCAACGGCAACCTTAAGATCCGGTTTTTCCTGCTTGAGCGTTTTAAACCTGCCCAGTTCGGAATAAACTTTTTCGGCCGCTTTTTCACGGATGTGGCAGGTGTTTAGCAGGATCATGTCTGCATCGTTGACATCCTCTGTCTGCTCGTAGCCTGCAGTTTGCATGGCTTCGACCATTCGCTCGCTGTCGTAGACGTTCATCTGACAGCCATAGGTTTTCACGAATAATTTTTTAGAAGACGACGTCATATCAGCACACAAGTTTTCTCGCTTTGTATGGGCGAATACACCACTTCTTAGCTGACTTGCAATGTCTCAACTAATAATGTCACATACGCGAATTAGAACGATGACGGCAAACCAATGAATTATACTTCGACAAAAGAATTCTTTGCAGCAGCAAGCAGACACATTGAAAAGGGACCTATTGCGCTGATTTTTGCAGAGGATCAGGTCGAAACCCTGTCAAGCATCGCACATCATGCAAAACTAGGCTTTAAGGCGGTAATCGCTTTTGGAAAATCCTTGCCTGAGCTTCCAGAGCACCTCGAACATTTATGTGTAACTGTAAAAGTTGACCTGTACCGCGAAGCGCGTCCCGTCGAACTTATCAATCAGGTCAGCGCGCGGGTGCCCAAGGAATGGGTCTATTATTGTTTTAACAGCGAATATCTGTTTTACCCGTTTATGGAAAGCCGCTCGGTTGTGGAAATGCTCGCGTTTCACGCCGAAGAACGCCGCGACGCAATGTTAACTTATGTCATTGATTTATATGCCAAAGATCTTGAAAAATTTCCAAATGCCGTTGCTCTGGATCAGGCGCATTTTGATCGGGCCGGACATTACGCTCTGGCACGATGGGATCCAAACACCAACAGCAACAAAGACAGACAATTAAACATCTTTGGAGGATTAAGGTGGAGATTTGAGGAATATCTTCCCTATGAAAAACGGCGAATTGACCGCATTTCTATTTTCAGAGCCCAGCCCGAAAATATCCTGAAAGAAGACTTCACTTTCACAGAGGAAGAATACAATACATATTCCTGCCCGTGGCACCATAACCTCACTGCGGCGATTGTGTCGTTCAGGACGGCCAAAGCACTGCGTTATAACCCCGGATCAAAACACGACATAGAGGCCTTTCACTGGCACAATTCAATTCCCTTTGCTTGGTCGTCAAAACAGCTTTTGGATCTGGGACTGATTGAATCGGGTCAGTGGTTCTAGTGGGTATCACCTGATCCTTGATTGCGTCTTTCCTCAAGAAAGCATGGTAAAAATATGTCGGCCTTCTGTGCCAGCAGGAAGGATGCCTAAGAGGCGGGAAAATAAAAACCTCTTGCAGAAAGACATTTGGGTTTTCATAAACTTACAGACTTCAAATGCAAGAAAGAGGACAGGTGATGGAGTTTTTTTACGAAACGCTGCTTGTAGAGCATCACGGCTCACATGTTTTATCCGTCACTCTCAACCGGCCAGAGGCCGCGAACGCGTTTAACACCCAGATGGCCCGCGATTTGATCGATCTTTTCGAAGCACTGGCGCTTTCGGACTGTAACATACGTGCAATCGTTCTAACGGGAAGTGGTCAGCGCGCATTTTGTGCTGGCGGCGACTTGAAGGAGCGAAATGGAATGACGGATACAGCCTGGCAGGCCCAACATCTGGTCTATGAGCGCATGGTGCGCGCGGTGATTGGATGTCCCATTCCGATCATCGGAGCCATAAACGGGGCCGCCTATGGAGGCGGGTGCGAATTGGTCGCGGCGGTTGATTTCGCATATGTGTCAGAAACCGCCAAATTTGCTCAGACTGAAGTCACGCTTGGCATTATACCGGGTGCCGGGGGCACGCAGACCTTGGCCCGCGCTGTGGGGGAACGGCGCGCCAAAGAACTGATCCTGACGGGTCGCGTCTTTAGCGCTCATGACGCCTATAACTGGGGTTTGGCCAATGAGATCTGCACGCCGGAAACACTGATGGCACGCGCGCTTGACACTGCATATCGCATTGCCGCCAACGCACCTATCGCCGTTAGACAGGCCAAACAATCTATACACAAAGGCTTGCAGATGGGATTGATGGACGGGCTAGCCTTTGAAATAGAAGCCTATAACCGCACGGTTCCGACCGAGGATCGCAAAGAAGGCGTGACCGCCTTTAACGAAAAGCGGCCACCAAATTTCAAAGGCAAATAACGTTTTTACCCCGTTTATGTCCGCAGGGTTAAGATGCTTTGGCGAGATTGCGCAAGACATAGTGAAGAACGCCACCATGTTCTATGTATTCGATCTCAATCGCGGTATCGATCCGGCATTTGATTGCAATCTCTTTGACGCTGCCATCTGCCATAGTGATTTCGCAAGGCACTGTTTGAAGCGGTTGGATGGTATCCAAGCCTTTGATGTTCACGGTCTCTTCACCAGTCAAGCCAAGCGTCTTGCGTGTGTCACCATTGGTGAATTCAAACGGGATGACCCCCATTCCAACGAGGTTGGACCGGTGGATGCGCTCAAAACTTTCTGCAATCACCGCTTTAACACCCAAAAGCGCTGTGCCTTTGGCAGCCCAGTCCCGGCTTGACCCCGCGCCGTATTGCTCACCGCCGAAAATAACCAGTGGTGTACCTGCGTCTTGATAGGCCATAGCTGCATCATAAATAGAGGTCTGCTGCCCATCGGGGCCTTTCGTATAACCACCTTCAACCCCATCAAGCATTTCGTTTTTGATCCGAATATTGGCGAAGGTACCACGCATCATGATCTCATGATTTCCCCGCCGTGACCCATAGCTGTTAAATTCGCGAATGGGCACCTGACGATCCACAAGATAGGCGCCAGCCGGAGTTGTTTCCTTAAAGGATCCGGCAGGGCTTATGTGGTCAGTGGTGATCATATCTCCAAGCAGCGCCAACACGCGCGCATTTTCGATGTTGCGGATCACACCGGGGTCTTGCGACATCCCTTGGAAATACGGAGGGTTTTGTACATAGGTGGAGGTTGCAGGCCAATCGTAGGTTTCATTGTCCGTCGTTTCGACAGAACGCCATTTGTCGTCACCCTTAAACACATCCGCATATTTTGATTGGAACGCTTCGCGCGTGACAGTTTGCTCGACCAATTCTGCCACTTCCTGAGAGGTGGGCCAAATGTCTTTGAGAAAGACATCCTTGCCTTCTGTATCCTGACCGATAGGATCTGACGCGAGATTAATGTCCATGGTGCCCGCAATTGCATAAGCCACGACCAAAGGAGGTGAGGCCAAATAGTTTGCTCGGACATCCGGAGAAATCCGACCCTCAAAGTTTCTGTTTCCAGAAAGAACGGCTGTTGCGACCAGATCGCCTTCTGCAATGGCAGCGCTGAGTTCACTTTGAATGGGACCGGAATTGCCGATACAGGTGGTGCATCCGTAACCCACAAGGTTAAACCCGACTTTATCCAGATCCTCCTGAAGACCGGCGGCTTCGAGATAGGCGCTGACCACCTGAGACCCGGGTGCGAGGGACGTTTTAACCCATGGTTTGCGCGTCAAACCCAATGCTGCCGCCTTGCGCGCCACGAGCCCTGCCCCGATCATCACATAGGGGTTGGACGTATTGGTGCAAGACGTGATGGAAGCAATCACAACTTTGCCGGAGGTCATAGAGTATTCTTCGCCAGCGACAGCCACTTCTTTGCCAAGAGGGCGCTTAAAGGTTTCTTCCATTTCTTTCTGGAAGGCTGCTTTTGCGTTGTTCAGTGATACATAATCCTGTGGGCGTTTGGGGCCGGAAATTGCCGGCACAATGCTTCCCATATCAAGGTGCAGCGTATCGGTATAAACCGGTGCGTAATCGTCACTCCGCCAGAACCCATTGTCTTTGGCATATGCTTCGACAAGAGCGACGCGGTCCTCATCCCGTCCGGTGTTTCTAAGATATCTTAATGTTTCCGCGTCAATTGGGAAAAATCCGCAGGTCGCGCCATATTCCGGTGCCATATTTGCAATCGTGGCCCGATCCGCCAAAGGCAAATGATCCAAACCCGCGCCGTAAAATTCAACAAATTTTCCAACAACGCCTTTTTCGCGCAGCATTTGCACAACTTTGAGCACAAGGTCAGTACCAGTCGTGCCTTCGACCATGGCGCCGGTCAGTTCAAATCCAACAACTTCGGGAATCAACATGGAAATCGGTTGACCAAGCATCGCCGCTTCGGCCTCAATCCCGCCAACACCCCATCCCAGAACGGCCATACCGTTGACCATCGTGGTATGGCTGTCTGTACCCACCAATGTATCCGGATAGGCCACCTCTTCGCCATTTTGATCGAGATCGGTCCAAACCGTTTGGGCGAGGTATTCGAGGTTTACCTGATGACAAATTCCTGTTCCGGGCGGGACAACTCGAAAATTGTTAAATGCATTCTGCCCCCATTTCAGGAATGTGTAACGCTCCAAATTACGTTCATATTCCCGATCCACATTCATCTGAAATGCCCGCGGATTGCCGAATTCATCAATCATTACCGAATGGTCAATGACCAAATCGACAGGATTTAACGGATTAATCTTTTGCGCGTCTCCCCCAAGTGCCACGATGCCGTCGCGCATAGCGGCAAGGTCAACAACAGCGGGAACGCCTGTAAAGTCCTGCATCAACACGCGGGCTGGGCGATAGGCAATCTCGCGTGGATTTTGCCCGCCCTGCTCTGCCCAGACACCAAAGGCTTTTATATCCTCAACACTGACTGTTTTGCCATCTTCAAAGCGCAACATGTTTTCCAAAACAACTTTTAGTGCGGCTGGGATTTTTGAAAAATCACCCAAGCCCGCCGCTTGGGCCGCAGGGATGGAATAATAGGCAAGTGATTTGCCATTAATTGTAATTGTTTTGCGTGTCTTGGCCGTATCCTGTCCGACGGTTATTGGCATTTTGGGCTCCATGGCTATGGTCAGGCTTAAAATTCACCTGTATGTGACCTAAGTTGGCGGGAGTATCAAGGGGGACAAATAAATTATGTATGCGAATGTATACCATATTTTGCACTTTTTTGTGATTTTATATGTTCAACGCTTTACTGTTCTAAGTTTAGCAGCATCTAATAAATAACAGTCATTGGTTAGCAGGTTGACACTGACATGAAAAAAAATGCTGTTTTGGCTTATTTCTTGGCGTTTATCGCTTGTATAAGCACTGCTTATGCAGAGGCCAAATCTGTAGTGGTGGTTGAATTATTCACCTCGCAAGGCTGTTCCGCCTGTCCACCAGCCGACGCTCTGCTACAGGATCTTGCTGAAAAACCCCATGTACTGGCTCTGGCATTTCATGTCGATTATTGGGACTATATTGGTTGGAAAGACACATTTGCACAGCCCGTATTCACCCAACGGCAGAAAACCTACGCAAAGCGTCTGGGGCGAAAACATGTTTATACCCCTCAGATGATCATAAACGGACATCATGATGTCGTCGGATCACATGCCATGGAGATTGGAGAAATTCTCAGTGACGAAGCCAAAGAACCACAAGCAGCGATGATTGAAAGTATTGCGAAAGACGGGGAAATTTCGCTTTTAATCAAGAATTCCGACAATTCGCGCCCGACTCCGCAAAGCGAAATTCTGGCAATACGTTTTCGCGCGGCCTCACAAGTGGAGATCAAGAAAGGCGAAAACAAAGGTCGGACACTGTCCTACAGTAATATTGTGACGTCCGTGAGCACAATTGGAAATTGGCGCGGTACTGGAACTTGGAAAGCCTCCTACGCCGGCTCCGGTACAGACAAGGTGGCCATAATCGTTCAGGGTAAAAATCAAGGCCGTATCTATGGATCTGCGATACTTCCATGACGCTCTGGTTTCCAGCGTCGGTGGATCCAAAACCATTGTTCGGGATATTCTTCGACCATAGCCTCCAGCCGCTTGGTCATTTCCATGGTCATCTCCAAGGCTGTCCCATGCGCCACTGGGGTCTGAAGGATGATATCAAAAAGAAGATCATCCTGCCGCCGCACACCAAACATGGGAATCAGTAGCGCGCCGGTTTTCAGCGCAATTTCCGCAGCCGATGTCGCGGTTGGAGCCGGTTTGCCCATAAAGGTAATAGGTATTCCCCTTGCATCGTAAATATCAAACAACAACACTCCCATACCGCCATTTTTCATGTGCCGCAGCAAACCCATTGTGCCGCGCCGTCCCTGTTCAAAAACGGGTCCAGACAAGCGGTGCATGTTTTCGGCATAATGTGTATTGAAATAGGGATTTGACATGGGACGATACAGTCCCCCGATCTGATAGCCTTTTGCGACAAGCGCTGCACGCGGGGCTTCGAAATTCCCAAAATGGCCGGTAACGAAAAGCACCGGTTTTCCGGATGCGCGCGCCTCCTGCAGGGCATTCAAGCCATCTCCTTTGATCTCACTATTCTGCAGCTTTTTTTTCAGGGTGAGAATATCATAATTTTCAATAAAGGTACGTCCCGCATTTTCTGCAACCGCATTTGCAATTCGGCTTTTTTCGGCCTCGTCCATAGTCGGATAGATATAGGTCAGATTTTCGATGGCGCGTTTTTTGTAACCGCTGAAAGGTGCCACGAGTGACCGCAGTATCTGCCCCATCAGCTTTCCCCGCAAGGAAAACGGAAATATCCGGCAGGCTTTGATAAATCCCCGGATGATCAGATCGCTCAGGTATTGCTCGTTCGTGCCTTTTGGGATTTTGGCTTCGGACATCTAAAGGTGTTCTTTGTTCTTTTTACATCGCAGACATATTTTTAACGCGATTATGCAAAGAAAGACAAGAATGGGCAAATCAACAAAATCAAATTCTTTTCAAATATACGCTCCGTTCCTAGTTATTTTTCTAAATGCTTGGCACTTTTAACAAAAACGAATGTTCTAAGTTTCCTCCTCGTTCACAAATTCAAAAACACCCTCAGAGAGTCCAATTTGCAAAACATTCATTACCTGTTTTATTGCCTCCTCTCCTTCTTTGTGCTTCACGCGCCCGATCTGTTCCATTTCTTCAATCAATAAATCTGCCATCCGGTTTGTCATATTATCCAGAATAAAGGTAACACTGTTCTCAAACCCAGATGCCTTTGCATAGGATAGTGCCGCGACAAGGTATTTTTGTGCCACAGGGCGGAATGCTTTCGCGATATCCTGAGGTGCTATACGTCTTGGAATGTCTTTGAATGTGAAAATAGCCTCGCGTACAAGTTTGGCAAAATCTGGGTCAGTTTCATCCAAGCCCTTTAAGACTTCTTCACGGATATTTTCCGACGTTGCAGTGAGAATGGCGCCAACACGATCTGCTGGCGATTTGTCAAAGGCGCGCTCAGGTCTGTCATCCATCTGCGCGACAAGGCTTTGACCGATGCGATCCACCGCCTCAGGCGTGACGCTGGCGGTCATCGAAATTGCATGACTGATCCGACGCGCATGTTCTCCGGAGAGCGCACCAAGAATACCGGCAGCCTTTGCCACTTCAAGTTTTGACAAAAGAACCGCCGCAACTTCGATCCCTTCATTTGCTACAATTGGTACCAGGTCCTCAACACTCAGTGCCCTCAACCGATCCCACGGCGCCGAAAAACGACGAACACCAGCCTCAAGGCGCAGCTTCCGCCCTGTTTCCTTGCTGATCTTACCTTCAAGTAAACTCAGCGCACCTTCAAGACCACCGCTCAGGCTTAGTCCGACAGCATCCAATTCATCAGCAAATTCATCTGCCGCCTCACTTAAAGTTTGACGATCAACAATGCGCAGTTCACCGATGAGTTCGGTCAATTCTGATTGCAATTCGGATGGAAGACGCGAAAGAGGCAAATCCACGCCCTGTTGCATCATCAATCCAATGACCATTGCTGCTTTTTCGCGCCGTGAAAATGTTCGATCCTGTCCAAAAAGATTCGGCGGCTGTGTCAAAAGGGATTGATCAGATGAAATTTCCGGTATCTGAGTATGAGGAATAAGATTGGTTTCCATGTGCAATTATCCTGCAAATTCTGTTGTGACCAGAAATCACAGAAAGCTTTAGAAAGCCTTTAGTCCCAACCTTATTCGCGGAATTTATCTTTCTTTGAACACACGTGCAAAAATTGTATCAACATGTTTGGTGTGATACCCGATGTCAAATTTTTCACGAACTTCTGCCTCGCTCAGTGCAGTCATTACGTCTTGATCAGCCAAAAGCTCAGTTTGAAAGTCCTTATCCTCTTCCCAAACTTTCATCGCATTGCGTTGGACCAACCGGTAGGCGTCCTCTCTGCTAACACCGGCTTGTGTCAGTGCCAAAAGCACCCTTTGGCTCATCACTAACCCACGAAATTTGTTCATGTTGTTCAACATATTTTCAGGATAAATTACCAGTTTATCAATCACTTGCGTCAGTCTTGCCAAGGCAAAGTCAAGTGTCACTGTCGCATCTGGTCCGATATTTCTTTCCACAGAGCTGTGTGAAATATCGCGCTCATGCCATAGGGTCACATTTTCCAACGCCGGCACCACAGACGCACGCACGAGACGGGCAAGACCTGTAAGGTTCTCTGTCAGCACGGGATTGCGTTTGTGCGGCATGGCAGAACTGCCCTTTTGGCCCTTTGAGAAAAACTCCTCCGCCTCAAGCACCTCCGTGCGCTGCATGTGCCGTATTTCTGTCGCGACATTCTCAATGCTGCTGGCAACGACGCCCATCGCTGCAAAAAATGCGGCATGACGATCGCGGGGGATCACCTGTGTGCTGATAGGTTCAGGCGTAAGACCAAGTTTTGCACAGACATGCGCTTCCACATGTGGATCAATATTGGCAAATGTCCCGACCGCACCAGAAATCGCCCCGGTCGCAATTTCCGCACGCGCCGTCAGCATACGGGTGCGATTGCGGTCCATTTCCGCATAAAAACGGGCAAATGTCAGTCCCATGGTTGTGGGTTCCGCATGGATACCATGACTGCGCCCGATACGTACGGTGTCTTTGTGTTCAAACGCGCGACGCTTGAGCGCCTCCAAAAGCGCATCCAGGTCCGCAATAAGGATATCCGCAGCGCGCACCAATTGGACATTGAAACAGGTATCAAGCACGTCCGAGCTGGTCATCCCTTGATGAACAAACCGCGCTTCGTCAGATCCCACAATTTCTGCCAAATGGGTGAGAAAGGCAATCACATCATGTTTGGTCACTGCTTCAATTTCGTCAATCCGCGCCACATCAAATTCGACGTCTTTTGCTTTCCATACGGCTTTGGCATTTTCACTCGGGATCACACCAATCGCGGCCATCGCGTCACAGGCATGAGCTTCGATGTCGAACCAGATGCGGAATTTGGTCTCAGGCGACCAAATGTTTACCATTTCGGGACGGGAATAGCGCGGAATCATTACAAATTGCCTTTTGGGGATGTGAAAGTCGCGCTCCTTATAGGCACAGCTGCGATAAGGTACAACCAGAAGCCAACGGCTTTTTGCTCTGGGGCATTCTGCCTTATTATGCTAGGCATTCGCCATGGAAATCAGACCAGAAACTCCGCAGGACATCTTCGCAATCCGCGAACTCACAGAGGCAGCCTTTGCGCCAATGCCCTATAGCGATGGATCGGAGGCACAGATCATAGATCGCCTTCGAGAAGAAGGGAATTTGACACTTTCTCTGGTCACGGTGGATCAGGATCAGGTCCTTGCACATATCGCCTTTTCTCCTGTCACCGTTGAGCGAACACGGGGCAATTGGTGTGGGTTGGGTCCCGTTTCAGTGGCCCCCTCTTGGCAAAAACAGGGCATCGGAACAACCTTGATAGGCGAAGGACTGAGCCGGATGAAAAAGCGCGGGGCTGCAGGCTGTGTTCTGATCGGGGCGCCAGACTTTTACCAAAGGTTTGGATTTCAAAGCGACCCAGCGCTCAGTTATGGAAATGTGCCCCGGCAATTTGTGCAATTTCTCTCCTTTGACGGTGTGATCCCAAAAGGTGCGATCCGATATCCCCCAGCCTTTGAAATTTCTGGCGCCTGAAACAGTCCAAAACGCATGGCACCAGTCACCCATCTGGAGCTGTGCCAGTGTATCCGTGTTCTTTCCCCTAGGCGCGTCCCATCAGGCGATCATCAAAGGGATATTTGGTCAGGTTTTCATATCCGCTCTCCGTGACCAAAACCTGATCTTCCAGTTTTATGGAAAAATCACCGCCTTCGGGGCTGACCAAAGCTTCGACACAAAGTACCATGCCAGCCTCTAATTCATACTCAAACGCGCCCTCTACAAGTTTATCCGGATAAGCGATGAGCGGCCATTCATCACACAGCCCCACCCCATGCATCAAACAGCCATATTTGCCTTTTTGATAGTGATCCTCCAAACGATGCGCATTGAGCGAGAGGTCCCTCATCCTCACCCCGGGTTTCAGCATCTCCATATTCTGCATGATGTGTTCATGGGCATGCCGCATGGCAGAGACCATATCGGCCCGTGGCGCCTTGTCTCCGATCCACCAAGTGCGGCTGATATCCACACAAATTCCGTAAGAACCTATCAAATCCGTGTCAAAAGCCACGATTTCATTGTTTTGCACAACGCGCGGCCCGCATTCCTGAAACCAAGGGTTGGTGCGCGGTCCAGAGGCCAAAAGGCGGGTTTCGATCCACTCTCCCCCACGCCGGATGTTTTCGGCGTGCAGAACTGCCCAGATGTCATCTTCGCTCATGTCCCCCTTGGGAACACCGCCACGCGCGGCGTGTTCCATTGCTGCGACTGCAACTTCGCAGGCATGAGAGGCACAACGCATCGCCAATATTTCATCCGGCCCTTTGATCGAACGGGATTTTTCGGTGACCTCTTCGCCTTCCATCACCTCAAAGCCCTGCGCCTCAAGAGCGCGCAGACCGTGGATCATGATCTTGTCCACCGCGAGGCGTTTGTTGTTGCCCCCATGCTCTTCGATTAAGATGCGCACTTCGTTTGAAAACGCATCCGCTGCGACATCGATTTTGTCGCCTCGGTCAAAATAAAAGAAATCGGCACCAGAGCGTTGTTCACGCACGAGCGGGTTAAATTCAGACAAAAAGGGAGAGTTCTTATAATCCCAGATCACCATATACCCATCTGCGCATAAAAGCACCGCACGAAACGGGTTATGCGTGTTCCAAAGCTGCATATTGGTGCTGTCGGTTGCATAACGGATGTTGAGCGGGTCAAACATCAGCAACCCACCATAGCCCCGATCCACAATGTGCCTTGTCAGACGTTCCCAGCGAAACCGGCGCATGCGCTGTAGATCGGGCAACTGCAATCCTGCCGCCTCCCATTCTTTGAACGCCACCTGCGTTGGTCCGATCTCAATGCGGTTTTTATCATTCGGGGTATTGTCGCCCAAAAGCTCCCCTTTGGTCGGATCAATTTTTCGCGTTTCGCTGTAATGGACAACCATGATGGACCCCTGTTTTTTCTTCAGTCTGGCGGGATGGTTTTTCGTGAAACCGTCTGTTTCCGACTTGATCTTTGGTAATTTTAGGCAAAAGTTGCCTTATGGTCGCTATCTTTCAAAGCAAGATCCCTTATGATGTATCGCTCGAACGGGCCCTGCCTGCAATTTCGGCACTTGATCCCGCGCAGTGGCTGATCGTGGATGACGCCTATGTCGGACAGATGGCAGAGCGCGAAAGGCTTCTTTCCACGCAACGCGATGTGGTGACCGTTCTTGACGCAGGGGCGCGGGCTTCGGCAGAGGAACTTTTGAGTGAGGTCTTGAAATTTCTAAACACGCTTGCCGAATTCACCATCAAACAGGATCACGTGACCTGCCCCGATGGGCGACATGTGAGGGTTGATCCATCCGACCCGCTCGCCACCCTTGGAAGGTTGGTTCAGAACGATTTCTGCATCCTGCAAAAGGTAGACGGCGAACATGTGCTCACAGGCGCCGTTTTATGTTTTCCGGCAAGCTGGTCGTTGTCGGAAAAATTCATGCGTCCCCTAAGCATCATCCATGAGCCGGTGAAAACATATGATGACAATATCACCAAACGGGTGCAGCGATTATTTGACGGGATCAAATCAGGCCATCCCCTCTGGCGGTTCAACGCTCTGAACTATGCAACGCCAGAGCTTTTTCAGCCCCGAAGTCAAAATGACCGCCGGAAAATTCCCCAGAAGAACGAAGCGCGCTTTTTCCGAAGCGAACGCCAGACATTGATCCGCCTCCCGAAAACGGGGGCTGTGGTGTTTGGCATTCACACATTTATCCTAAAAAATTATTAAAATTTATATATTTCAAAATACTAATGGACTTTATTAAAGCGCCCTTAGGAATATAAAATCGCTATTTTTCTCTGTTCAAAAACTGGCTGATGGCCTCATGCACCCTGTCATCGTATAACACGCCCAAATGCGACGCGCCTGCCACCAATTGGTAGTGACCATTGGTGGTGATGGCAGACAGGGTTGTTTCATAGGCCGATGCATCAAAGGCGTCGTCCTCTTGTCCCGCAATCAGCAAAAAATCTGGCAGGGCTGCGACGTCTCTTTCAAGGGGGCGGCGCGGAGCAAAGGATGTGTTCAATCGGAAACTGTAACTTTGCGTGGCGCTGTGACCGTTTGGGCCATCCAACACCGCTTTGGGAAAGTTAAATTGGATCATATGAAGATGATTGAAGGCTCGCACCCCGACAGCGTTCAGCATCGATAATCCGATGGTGCGGCGCAATAGCACTTTGGCCCAATTCCCGCCGTCTTTACGTGCAGTTGGGGCATCATGGCTCAGGTAAGGTGCGATCAGAACCGCGCGAGACACTAAATGCCCGTGTTTTCCCCCAGCAAAGCGAATGGCCAGCCCCCCTCCACTTGAATGCCCCACTAAATAGGCAGGGCGATCTTTGCCGCGATAGGTTTTTATTAAATCCGCAAGATCATCTTCAAACTGCCCAATGTAATCCAGATCCCCCCGCCGTATCGGATCAGGGCCATGTCCGCGCAAATCGGGGATAAGCACTTCGTAACCGAGCTGCTCGTTCAACGCCTCACCCAAGGCGACGTAAGCGCCACCATGCCAACCCGATCCATGCAGAAGTATCACTAACGGATTTTGGTCTTTTTCAGGTGCAAATCGGCGCAAACCCAATTGCGCACCATCACGCGCGCGATAATGGATCAGACCAGGATCAGACGCCACATTCGCCTGGGCCGCATCAAAATCGAGACTGCCTTTAAAAACTGCTGCGCTGATCCGTTGGGTTCCAACCAAGACCAATGCCAAAATAAGATAAATCGAAATTGAAACTATCGCAAATTTCAGGGCCACTAGAAAATAAGACACAGCAAGTTAACCTTTGAAAAAATTCTGTCTGAATGTGAAAAATGGTTAAATGATCTTCAACGAAACAAAAGCCAAATCAATTATCAAACATCCACGAGTACTTTTTAAGTAAAAGATAAAGCCATCACCCTGACAAGGGGCTTTAGATCTTTAACAGACTGGCGCCAGCGCGTCCGCCTTGTAGCACCTCATCATGGGCTCGGGCGCAGTCTTCAAAGTCATAAATCTGATCAATCGAAGACGTGAATGCCCCCGCCAGATGTGCGGCATGCAAAGCCTCAATCGCCTTCTGACGTTCTGGCGCAGGAAGAATGTAGATGAGCGAAATATCAATCTTAAGTGCTTTAAAAAGATATTGTCCGAAGGGTACTGTGGGTGTCATGTCAAGGGCGGAGCCGTAGGCGGCAATGGTCCCCATGGGACGCATGACATTACCCAAGAGCGCCGCATTCACGCCAAATTCTAGTTCAACCGCACGATCAACGCCTTCTGGACAAATCTTTTTGATGTCCTCTGCCAAGGTGGGTGCCATATATTCAAGCACATGATCCGCTCCAGCGGCATGCACGCGCGCGTGGTTTTTGGCTGAGGCCGTCGCGATGACGCGCGCACCCGCCCATTTTGCAAGCTGCACTGCGATATGACCCACGGCCCCAGCACCCCCGCAAATCAGGACAGTCTTGCCACCGATATCTTCGCCGCCCAAAAGGCAATGTGCGGCCGTCAGACCCGGAATTCCAAATGAGGCGCCACATTCCATACTTATACCATCCGGCAGAAGGACAGCCTGTTCCTGAGGCAAAGCAATATACTCTGCCATAGTGCCAAAGGGCCGTGCCCATTGACCATTCCAAACCCAAACGCGCTGCCCAATACGCGCGGCATCTACCCCTGCTCCCACCGCCGTGATCACACCAGAACCGTCTGAATGGGGTACAATGAGGTCAAATGCTGGTTTACTGACACCAGGGCGCAGCCCAGCGCGCGCTTTTACGTCAGACGGATTAACACCGGAAAAAACCAGTTTCACCACAACTTCGCCTGCCTGAGGTGTTGGAACCGGCAGATCAATCTCGTTTAGAACATCTTTTGCAGGACCGAACCGGTCATAGGCGATCGCACGCATGGATCAGGACAGTTTTCGACGCAGACGAATGATCACATCCACAGATGCGATTTCAGCACCCTCTGGCACCTCCGGCAATTGCATGATTTTCAGCTGATCCACTGGCGCATCAGTCAGTTCGTGCGTATCTTCCCAATAAAAATGCGGGTGATCGTGAGTGTTCGTATCAAAATAGCTGCGTGACCCATCAACCGTCACCTCTTGCAAAAGACCAGCATCACAAAAGGCACGTAACGTGTTGTAAACAGTCGCCAAAGATACACGACCTCCGGTCCTTTGAACCCGTTCAAAAAGGCTTTCTGCGGTGACATGGCGATGATGTCCGTCGCCCACCAAAGCTTCGGCCAGCGCCATACGTTGCTTGGTCGGCCTTAACTGGGCCGAGGCAAGCCAGTTGTCCGCACGTTTTGTTACTACAGAAATCACGACTCTTTCCTCATGCTCCACATCTAGCATAAGACATTTCTGCATTCAAATTCAAAAAACACGCCAATATTTTGCAAGAAATCCATTGAAGTGATCAAGCCATTGTAATTGCGATACTTGCCAGCACAAAGGTGGGGGTGATAGAGAAGTTTTAAACAAATGTTAAATCGTTTAAAGAAAGAACAAAAATATGTCTGAATATCCGAGCAGCTTTGACAGAGATGCGCTATTGAAATGCGCCAGAGGAGAGCTGTTTGGCCCAGGCAATGCCCAGCTGCCTGAACCGCCTATGCTGATGATCGATCGAGTGAACGAAATCAGCAGTGATGGCGGAGAGCATGGCAAAGGTCATGTGGTCGCAGAATTTGATATCCGCCCCGATCTTTGGTTTTTTGACTGCCACTTCCCGAATAATCCGATTATGCCCGGCTGTTTGGGCCTTGATGGATTGTGGCAACTCACGGGATTTAACCTTGGCTGGCGGGGCTGGCAGGGACGCGGTTATGCGCTTGGCGTTGGCGAGGTCAAGCTGACCGGTATGGTGCGCCCGGATAGAAAAATGTTACGTTATTTCGTCGATTTCACCAAAGCGATCCAGACCCGCCGCCTCACTATGGGTGTGGCAGACGGACGTGTTGAAGCGGACGGAGAAGTCATTTATCAAGTTAAAGATATGAAAGTGGCCCTGTCGGAAACCTAGATTACAGGCCAGAAACAAAAAGGAAACCCAATGCGCAGAGTTGTGGTGACAGGTCTTGGCGTTGTGTCCTCTATCGGGAACAACGCGGACGAAGTTTTGCAAAGCCTTAAAACAGGTGCTTCGGGCATCACAGCGAATGATGACATGAAAGAGCATGGATTTCGCAGTCAGATTGCAGGCTCCCTTAAAATTGATCCGGCAGAACATATCGACAAACGCACATTGCGTTTTATGGGCCCGGGTGCAGCATACGCTTACATTGCGATGGAACAGGCGATTGCCGATGCTGGGCTAAGCGAAAGTGATGTGTCAAACCCCAACACAGGATTGATTGCCGGGTCAGGCGGCCCTTCGACAAGTGCGATGCTTTTGGCCCATCAGACGGTTTTGAATTCTGGTGCACCAAAACGCATCGGTCCGTTTGCCGTTCCTAAATGTATGTCCTCTACCGTCTCTGCGAACCTTTCCACGGCGTTCAAGATTAAGGGCATCAATTATTCCATCACCTCAGCCTGTTCGACGTCACTTCACTGTATCGGAAACGCTGCAGAACAAATCATGCTTGGCAAACAGGATCTGATGTTTGCCGGTGGTGGCGAAGAATTGGATTGGACACTGTCCTGCCTCTTTGATGCGATGGGCGCGATGTCGAGCAAATATAATGATACCCCGCAACGCGCCTCACGCGCCTTTGACGCGGATCGCGACGGGTTTGTGATCAGCGGTGGGGGGGGCATTGTGGTGCTGGAAGATCTGGAGCGCGCGCAGGCGCGTGGCGCTAAAATCTATGCTGAGGTGACAGGCTATGGTGCGACTTCGGATGGACATGACATGGTGGCCCCTTCGGGCGAAGGCGGAGAACGGGCCATGCGCATCGCTCTTTCCACTCAGCCCGACAGTCACAAAGTCGGCTACATCAATGCACATGGGACCTCAACCCCTGTCGGAGACGTTGGAGAAGTCAAAGCCGTGCGTCGTGTCTTTGGCGAAGGAAACACACCTCCGATCAGTTCCACAAAATCCATGACCGGACACAGTCAGGGGGCCGCAGGAGCACAAGAAGCAATTTATTCGCTTTTGATGTTGGACAATGATTTTATTTGCCCCTCAATCAATGTGGAAACGCTTGACCCTGAATTGTCAGCCTCAGAAGTTGCCACAGCCCTCGTGGACAATGCAGGACTTCAGGCCGTGATGACAAATAGCTTTGGTTTTGGCGGCACCAATGGATCTATGATTTTGTCCAAAATCCTTTAACTAGAAGAGGCAAAAGATGAACCAGCTTAGCGGCAAAAAAGGTCTTGTCATGGGGGTGGCAAATGAACGCTCCATTGCTTGGGGCATTGCAAAGGCGCTTCATGAGGCGGGCGCAGAGCTTGCGTTTACCTATCAAGGCGAAGGTTTTGGTAAACGGCTGGAACCCTTGGCTGAAAGCGTTGGCTCAACCTGCATGCTGGATGTGGATGTCACAGATGATGCCTCCCTTGATCATGCGTTTGACTACCTTTCGACGCATTGGGGAAACCTTGACTTTCTGGTGCATGCGCTGGCCTTTTCCGACAAAACCGAACTGACAGGACGGTTTATCAACACCAGTAGGGCGAATTTCAAAAACTCTTTGGACATCTCTGCCTATTCTTTGATCGACGTAGCACGGCGGGCCTATCCGATGATGAAAGACAATGGTGGATCCATCATCACAGTAACCTTTCAGGGATCGAACCGCGTGACCCCGTTTTACAACGTAATGGGGGTTGCCAAAGCAGCGCTGGAATCGGCAACCCGTTATCTTGCAAGCGACCTTGGTCAGGACAAGATCCGCGTCAATGCGATTTCACCGGGCCCCATGAAAACGCTGGCCGGCGCAGCTATTGGCGGCGCACGTAAAACCTATAAATTCACCGACCAAAACGCACCGTTAGGATCAAATGCGACGCTGGAGGCCGTCGGCGGCACAGCGGTTTATCTGGCTTCTGACGCGGCAGCCTGCACAACGGGCGAGATTATCCATGTCGATGGCGGCTTTCATGTCATGGGCATGCCTAAGGTCGAAAACATCTGATCAAAGATTGCGCAAATCCGGCGGCTCATCACCTATCTGAAGACAGGTTTCGTTTCCCAATTTCAGGCCGCATCCAATATGATTATCCAAAGGCGATCCCGTTTCTGCCTGATCGAGAGACGGGATTTCCAAAATACGGCCCTTCGTTCAATATTTCATGTCTCCAAAACGCTGTACTTTTATCTTCATGTTCTCACAAAGCGCATCGGATTGATCAATTGTAAGGTAAAAATGGGACGCAACACCGGATGCTTGGGATTGGCGACGCAAAATTTACCCGCAACAAAGCCTAACCCCTCAGATGTTACATTTGCGCGGGGATCGGGCATTTTCTCGCTCTAGAGATCATCAAAATTATGACTCAAAAGGCTGCTCCCTTTAAATCGGTGCCAGAAATGTCACGGCTCTGAAAAAGGGCCTATTGGCATTTGGGCAAGGCACATAGCATTTCATAAAGAAAATTCGCCCCTGTCAGAGCTGTATTCCCACTCGGGTCGTATGGCGGAGAAACTTCGACAAGGTCGCCGCCAACAATATTCAGCCCTGCCATCCCGCGGATGATCTCCAATCCCTGAACCGATGTCAGCCCACCGACCTCTACAGTGCCAGTGCCCGGCGCATAGGCGGGGTCAAGACTATCGATATCATATGTGAGATAGACGGGTGCATCACCTATCTTTGCACGGATCTCTTCCATCAATGGGCTGAGGGACTTATGCCAGCAGTCTTCGGCCTGAATAACCCGCCACCCTTTGTCCCGTGCCCAATTAAAATCGTCCGGACTGTATCCCGTGCCTCTTAGCCCTATTTGAAAGACTTTGTCATTGATCAAGCAGCCGTCTTCCCATGCGCGTCGAAAGGGGCATCCATGGGCCACTTTTTCTCCAAACATCTCGTCATTTATATCCGCATGCGCATCCACATGGACCAGTGCCACAGGCCCATATCGGTTTCGCATTGCGCGCAGGATCGGCCAGGTAAGCGTATGATCCCCCCCAAGCGTCAGCGGGATGACGTCATGACGCAGAAGATTGTCATAATAGTCGGTAATGATATCAACTGATTTTTTCAGATCAAAAGTATTGATTGGCACATCGCCAATATCGGCCACCTGCATACAATCAAACGGTGCAGCCCCCGTCGCCATATTGAACGGGCGTAACATCCGGCTTTCGTCGCGGATCTGTCGTGGGCCAAGGCGTGTTCCGGGACGATTGGATGTGCCAATGTCCATAGGGATCCCGACAAAGCAGGCATCCAAACCCTCTGCCCCCTCTTGCGCGGGAAGGCGCATAAAGGTCGCAGGACCGCCCGTTCTAATCATATCATTGCCGCCAAGAGGTTGATTAAATGCGCTCATGTCCTGTCGATCCTTCGTTTATCTTGAACGTAAATGTGCACGGCAAATTCACACAAGACCAGAAAAATGATTACGCTGAAACAAAATTTAGGCCTTTCACCGGTCCAGCGCCAACTCTGCGCCTTTTGCGGCGTAGCGGATTTTTCATCACAGACCAAAAAAGATGCGCGGCGAAGAAGATTTGCTTCGACTATCTTTCCTCTATGATTAAACTCCTCAGAAAGACCTGTAATATTGAGAGCATATCTTATGGCAGAAGTTGATATTTCCGGCGTGACGCTCGCAGCCATTCGTGGGCGCAGAGATGCATTGCGCGAAAACCTGCGCCACACTCCAAGTGTTGCTCTGACCTCTCCGCGCATTTCCGAGACGCTCAACGGTGCAGATGTGTTTTTGAAATTGGAGTGTTTTCAACATACAGGGACTTTCAAGGCGCGCGGTGCGTTATCGGTTGCGCTCCGTATTCCTGAAACGGATAAGCCCAACGGCATTACTGCTGCAAGTGCGGGCAACCACGCAATTGCCGCGGCTTGGGCTGCAAGAACCATTGGCACCTCAGCCAAGGTTGTGATGCAATCCACAGCAAACCCCTATCGTATAGCCCTCGCCAAAGCGGAAGGCGCAGAGGTCGTGATCAAAGACCCGGGCGCGCCGACATTTGCAGAAGCAGAGCGCCTTGTGCGCGAAGAAAACCGTACATTCATTCATCCCTTCGAAGGCCTCCATACCTCGCTTGGGACCGCGGGGGTGGGATTGGAACTGATGGAGGACGTGCCCGATCTTGATGCGGTGGTGGTGTCCTGCGGTGGCGGCGGGTTGATGAGCGGGGTAAGCGCGGCGGTAAAGCTGATCAATCCCGCCTGCAAAGTCTATGGCGTGGAACCTGAAGGCGCCGATAGCATGAGCCGGAGTTTTACGGCGGGCCATCCTGTAACCTTAAAAACAACCTCTACAATTGCCGACAGCCTCGCCCCGCCGATGGCCCTGCCCTTTGGATTTACCCTATGTCGGGAATATGTTGATGAATTGGTCCGTGTGAGCGACGAAGAGATTTGTGCCGGACTGGTGATCCTTCAGGAAGACGCAAAACTCGCTGTCGAACCGGCCGCCGGTGCGGCCATCGCCGCTGCTTTTGGCCCGTTACGGGAGAGAGTGTCAGGACAACGTGTTGGTATCATTATATGTGGTGCCAACATCGACTGCAGCACATACCAAGAACTGCTCGCGCGGGGGCAACAGTTTATTGCTAGATCTGCCTGAGATTAGGCAATATCTGACCCAGTCACGATTTAGGACAAAAAAATGGGCGCAGACCTATGTCTGCGCCCCAGTCCAACAGGGAGGAAGGACACTTTAACCCGTGCCCCAAGGGTCTCGCGTTCTTAACCCTAATATAGACCAATTACGGCCGAATTCAGGCAAGTTCATGATTTTTTATGGTCCGATAAAAATATTGTGATTTGGTTAACGTTTCTCAAAAAAACAGTCTTTGATCTCATGGGACATCCAATGCCGTTCAGCGGACGAAGCGGTGTAAATATTTGAAAATGCGATATCTGACCTTAAATCGCACTTTGCCTCTATTCATAATGATAGTCGATTTCCGCCCAAGTGTCCGTTGGGAAAATCCACAACACTTCAAAGGGAACGTTTCCAATATTTTTAAGCCCGTGCAGCGCATTTTGGGGGATATACACCGTGTCACCAGGGGTGAGTATTTTGGGCGTTTCACCGGAACCCAACAATTCAGCCCGTCCCTTCAACACATAATATATTTCCTGTGGCGCGTGACGATGGGGGGCCAGTGATTGATTAACTGCGACCTCCAGCCGCCCCATGGACAACCCTTCGCTGCTGCCCAACGTCTTATCCACCAAATGGCACCACCGTAAATCTGGGCTCATCGCGTGATGAACTGCATGACCAGCTGCGCTATGCCAGTCTGCGCATTCAGGGGGTTGAACAAATATTTCGCACATGGCTGCATTTCCTTTCAGAACCTCAATGACCCCATCGATCAACGGCGTATTTTCATCCAGTCTCTGAGCGCAAAATAATATTGAATGGCAGGCAGGAACCAAGGATTTCCGTCGTAAAAGGGTACCCTTTGCGGTGGTGGACCGTAAAACACGCTGGTGCTGTTGCCGGTTCCCATGGCCGTTTCGGCGACCTTTTTACCAAGCCAACGCGCCCAAACAGTACCTGATCCAGCATATCCCGCAGCGTAATAAATATCGTTGTGTTCGAAAATCACCGGAAGCTGCGCCCGAGTGAATCCGACATTTCCCAACCATGCATAATCAACTCCGCAATCAGCGAGGTCTGGAAAAATGAGCGTCAGTTTACGCTTTAAATAGGTCACGGATCGTTGGGTTGCCTCAGTTCTGTCAAAACTGCGCGATCCGATGAGGATACGGTCGCGATCAGGCGTTGGGCGGAAATAACTATAGAGGTTGGCGGTATTTCCATACATGCGCAGCTTGGGCATAAACGCGTTGACACGATCTTTACCAAGCCGTTCAGTGACGATAATTGCGCTTTGTGCAGGCACCAGACGTTTGCGAAGAAACGATCCGACCTTGTGTTGCGTGCCTGTATAGGCGTTTGTTGCCATAATCACTTTGCCGGCAATAATCGTGCCTTTGTTTGTTACAACCGATTTCTTGCCGGGTGACAGATCGTTCACCTCGTAAACGGGCGTGTCTGACAGAACGATCGCCCCTGATTCCTCAGTGCGTCTTAAAAGCCCCGCGAAAAATTTACCGGGATGAAAGCCGCCAATTTCTTCGCGTACCATACCACCGTGAAATAAATCGGTTGCGATTTCGCTATGCTGGTCTTTGCGCTCCACCATATAGGCTTTATGACCGACAACACGGTTGAGCCGATCTACTTCGCGCGCCTGAGTGTCATAATCGCGCGCGCTCATGGCGCCTGTAAAACGACCCGTCATCTGAAACTGGCACTCTATCTTTTCTTCTTCGCAGAATTTTGCGAGGTCCAGACGCGCTTCTATCCCTTCGCTATAGGCTTCATCGGCAAAGTCGGTTCCAAATTTCGCGCTAAGTTCTCCGTGGGACAGACGTATTTGCCCACTGCAAATGCCGCCATTACGGGTGGATGCACCAAACCCCGGCGCCCCGCTGTCCAAAACCACCACTGAACGCCCCTGTCGCGCAATGCTCAATCCTGCTGAAAGCCCTGTATATCCGCCCCCTACGACGACAAAATCAGCCTCCGCGGGCAAAACATGTTGCACAGAAGATGAAAGGCTTTCTTCAATGTCCCACCAAAAGGCGCTCATTTTCATGTCAAATCTCTCAAATCGTCCGAAGTGCCCCAAAAAGCAGGGTCAAAATGTCTGTCTTACATTCTGCCGTTCTGCAGGTTTTGCAAGTCGAATTGTAGAAAGGCCAACACTTCGCTTTAGAAATTCGTTTCCCTTCCGTTACTTGGGCGGCTAAGCTTAACAGAGGGGCCAAGGCGTCACCGTCCTCAGAAAGGCACTTTATGAACAAAGCACTCCTGCCCTGGCTCGCGATGGTTTACATGGGGGCTATGTGGGGCCTGTCTTTTTCACTGGGCAAACTCGCAACGCAATATGGTGCCGCCCCGATGGGCATTTCATTTTGGAGCGCGTTTTTTTCTGGCTGTTTACTGTTGATCTACTGCCTTCTCACTGGTCGGTATTTTTCCCTGAGTTGGGCTTTGATTAAAACGATCTGCATCCTCGGCCTCTTGGGGAGCGCCTTGCCCGGTTTGCTTTTTTATTACGCAGCCTCCAGGGTCCCCGCCGGTGTTTTATCCATCACCGTAACTTTGGCACCGATTTTCACCTACGCCTTGGCGCTTTTGCTGCGCATTGAGGGATTTTCAAAAATCCGTTTTTTTGGGCTGGTATTGGGGCTGTCCTCCATCTGCATGATTGTTCTTCCACAGGCCAGCCTGCCGAATAAAACTGCGGCCGTTTGGGTATTGCTTGCCTGTCTGAGTTCATTTTTCTATGCCTGTGAAAGTATTTACATTGGAATAGCCAAGCTGGATGATATTGGACCTATTCGGCTTAGTTGCGGAATGGGGTTTGCGTCGGCTGCCTTTCTTTTCTTTCCAACGTTCTTGACAGGCGCACTGACAGAGACTTTGAGCACGTCAACCGAATTGACGATGACGATCTTTGGACTGAGCCTTATTGGGGCGACGGCCTACACAGCTTTTGTCTATACGATACGCGCATCAGGGCCTATTTTTGCCAGTCAGGTCGGGTATCTTGTCACAGTATGCGGCATTCTCTGGGGAATTGTGATTTTTGGCGAAGCCCATTCTGGCTGGATTTGGGTTTCATTTGTTTTAATGATGCTCGGACTTCTTTGTGTCAGCCCGCGCGGCGCCACGATCGACAAAGGCTCGCCAAACACAGCACTTTGACGCGGTAGAACAGAGGGAAACAGCGCGTTTCAAATTAACATACGACATGTTTAAAACGGGCACAGGAACCCGTCACAATATGGTCAACCTGCCGTCGACCAGCCCTACCCGTTTAATTAACCCCGCTTGGGACAACCGCCTTGCAGCTTCAAGATAGAATTTATCGTCTCGCTTCTTGTTGAAGCGATCATTGCTCAGCACGGTCAGTCTGTGGCGATCGGCATGTCGCACCAAAAGCGCATCCGCCTTGTGGCCTTTTCTGGACACAGTCAATTGATGGCGGTTCATCCCCATCACGCGACAAAGCGTCATGGGAACCGTTTCAGTAGGTTGCATTAATTTGTTTTGTTTCAGCAATCTTTGAATACTGTGATCAAAAAACAAATGTACGGAAAACCCGTCGGCCTGTAATTCTGTAATGAAGTCCTGAAAAAGCCCCAAGTCCCATTTCACAAGCCCCAGTAGGTTATTGGAATCTACAACAAGTGTACCCCGCGCCGCAGGGTCAGCATTTTCCGGATCATCCCTCGTGGGGGCCAGTCCCATGCGAATACGCCGATATCCGGCGATAACCAAAAGCGCTGTGAACGCATATACGACGAGCGTTACAATACTGTCTCGATCCACAATTAACAAAAAGCACAAGACAAGTGACACACTGACCCAAAGGAAGGTACCGCGGAAATAAAGCCCTACCACCAAAACCGACAGGCTTATAATGATCGGGAGTTGGCTTGCTTCATCGCTTAACCAAGGCATCTGTAGGCGCGACCTTTCTCATAACGTGTCTCTAAGTTTGGAGCGCATAAGGCAGCGCGACAGCCTTGCGAAGATCCCTTAAATACAACTTGCTGCGACGTTTCAAAATGAGGCTGAAGCATGATCAAACACGGATGGGCCACGATTGGCCCGACGTCTCCATTTTGGTCGCAATGATGGATATGTTTTCCCTCAGTATCATTGTTTTTTCAACAGGGATAACGCCTGACGCAACAGAATCGCAGATAAAATATTGATTCCCGGCCTCTACGTCAGCAAATCATCGAAGTCGCCAAGGTTCACAGAAGCGCGCAGCAGTTCCAGATGTGCCACCAATTCTTTCAGGTTGTCTATCTGGATCGCGTCTCTTCCGTCCTTCATCTCAATCGGTTTTCCTTTGTGATAGACCGAGATTTGAACCCGCCCGTCCAAAAGCTCCACCCACCATTTTTTCACTTTCACGGGAATAGCCGTACGTCTTATATTGCCATTCACATCGGCGAGCCACTTGTATTTGACAGGTTGATAGGATCGGTTTGACGCAATTTTTATCTGTTCATTCAAGCCCTTAATGATTTTATCCCGCTTTGCTAACGTGGCAACAATGTGGCTGTCTGGTTCCCGAACAACAAAATCAAAAGATTCAAATATTTCTGACTTCGCTCCCCGTTTGCGTGCCTTTACGTCAAAATGTGTTGTCATCGCAAATGCCCCAGAGGGTTGAAGGTGTCTAAAACCGTATTCGGCTTTCTTCGATCAATGGTGGGGCATTGCCTTGAGGTAGACCCACCATCTTGGCCTTAAAAGAACCGCCAACAGACCCATCGTTGTCGATTACGGTTCAATTTATAATTATATAGAAGTTCGTCTAAGTCAAATTTCTGAGATTCTGGGACTATCTTGATCAACCCTCAAAATCAGTAGGGCTCTGGCGAACCGGATATTTCCTCCCCCGGATCATCGGCTTGGGACATCAGTGATTTAAGGACTTTTTCTGACTTCTTGAGCTTTTCCGCATTTTTCTGACGCCAGTCTTGATACCCCTCTCGCAGGCGTGTGTTGATCACTTCGTGGCTCAGAACACGTCCGATGGCTTCCATGAAGGCAACGCATTCATCGACGGCCCCTTTTTCCAACAAAAGCGGCGCAACGCCGGTTTTAAACTCTGTGTGGCGCCAGTATGTCATAAAAATATGGTTGTCGTCCCCATGATCCTCATGTTGTGAGGACAGGTGTAACTCCAAAACAGCTGATATCGCTTCGCCCATGCCGAACGGCATAGGGTGATAGGAAAACAACTCATTGCGCAGAAAAGGTATAAGGATCGAAAGGTCACCACCCTTTTGATAAGTCTTCCAAGCCGCCTCTATCTGCTCCAGCTCTTGTTTGCGACTTTCTTTTGCGCGTTTATCCTGCTCGTCCCGCATGACGTCGGATGCATGGCTTGAAAGCTTCTTTTTGGGTTGGAACATCGGGTTTGGGCGGAATTGCACGCCGTTGCGATCTTTCATCATCCTTGTCAGGCTTACCTGTGCTTGAGCCTTGGCAAGATGTGACTTCTCGCGTTCAAGAAGACCTTGAATTTGATTGCCTTCACCGCTGTATTTGTTCATTGCTTTGGCCTTGCTGCGCGCTGAAGGAACATCCAAATCGGGGAAGGGACCGATGGAGATCAGAGTGTCACCTATAGCTGTCCTGTGGCGCAGAAACCAAAGTTTCTTTCCGTTAGGATAGACCGTCAGCAGAAGATACGGGATGGCATCATCCTCAAACGTCTGCTTACGCCCCAGCGGCCGCAGCTCGTGCACCAATTTATTACTTAAGCGCATTGGCTTTCTCTGACTCAGTCACCGTTCTTTCATGTCTAACGGCAAAACGCCCTCTTCCGTTAGAAAAAAGTGGATTACAGATGTGATGTGTTCAAAGAGACACGCCAGAACGCCCAGCCAGATCGACAAAGAACTGCCACGCCACACGCCCAGATCGCGCACCGCGCGTGGCCTGCCATTCAATGGCTTCAGCACGCAAAACTACGGGATCTGGTGCCATCCCATAGGCCGCGCAATATCCGTTGATCATCTCAAGATATTCATCCTGCGTACAGGGATGGAACCCTAACCAAAGCCCGAAACGATCAGAGAGGGACACTTTTTCTTCAACTGCCTCAGAAGGGTTGATCGAAGAAGAGCGTTCATTTTCGATCATATCGCGCGGCATCAGGTGGCGCCGGTTAGATGTGGCATAAAACAGCACGTTTTCGGGGCGGCCTTCGATCCCACCGTCAAGAACCGCCTTGAGCGATTTATAATGTTGATCATCATGGCTAAAGCTCAGGTCATCGCAAAACAGCAAGAAGCGATGTTTGGAGACCCGAAGATGATTAAGGAGCCGAGATACGCTCGGCAAATCTTCACGCTGAAGTTCAACGATTTTAAGTGCATGACCCTGCGCGCAAACAAACCCGTGAACCGCCTTGACAAGAGATGATTTCCCCATGCCACGCGCGCCCCACAAAAGCGCGTTATTTGCGCCAAAACCTTTGGCAAATTGCATCGTGTTCTGCAGAAGAGTATCGCGCGAACGGTTGATCCCGACCAAAAGCTCCAATGCGACCCGCGACACGTCCTTAACCGGAACAAGCCGGTCTGGCGCAACGTGCCAGACAAAGGCCTCAGCACTGTCAAAATCAGGCGAAGACAAAGGTGCAGGCGCCATGCGATCCAGCGCATCGGCAATCCGGCTTAATTCATCAGCCATTTTTGCTCTCGCCAAGTTCTTCGTCAGTGTCCTCATCATCAAGGAACGCGTCGTCCTCAATGGCCTCTTCATCCTCGTCGTCATAATACCCTTCGGCGCGCAGCTTTTCTTCGCGTTTCTTTTCAACCCGCGCAACAAGGAATATGGACACCTCGTAAAGCCCATAAACTACGACAAATAAGATAAGCTGGGTGATCACGTCCGGCGGCGTCACAAGGGCTGCCAGAAGCAAAATACCCACAACTGCATATTTGCGCACGCTGCCAAGCCCCTCTGCATTCACAAGACCCGCCTTCCCCATCAGAGTAAGCAAAACAGGGAGCTGGAAACAAAGTCCAAATGCGATGATGAATTTGAGTGTGATATCCAGCGACTCATTTACCTTGCCAAAAAAGGTTATGCTGATACCGCTGTCCGTTTCCGGAACGGCAATCGTTTCTGCACCCCCACCGCTTGTCGCCGACTGAATTAGGGTCGCAAAAACCGAACTCACATCCACAAATCCGAGGAAAAAGGCCATCGCCAAAGGCGTGACGACAAAATGGGCAAAACTCGCCCCCAGAAGGAACATCACTGGCGAGGCGATCAAAAAGGGTAGAAAGGCATTTTTTTCCGACCGATAGAGACCAGGCGCCACAAAACGCCACATCTGAAGTCCTATGACCGGAAAAGCCAAAGCGAACCCAAACACCATTGAAATACGAAACAAAGTAAAGAGGTATTCCTGCGGAGAGGTATATTGCATCGTCGGCGAAGGATCCCCAAGATCGCGCAAGGTTGCCTCAATCGGCTCAAGCAGAAACTGCAAGATTGGCTCTGCAACAGTAAATGCAATCACAATGCCCACGATGAATGCGATCACAGATCTGATCAACCGTGTGCGCAATTCTGCCAGATGCTCTATCAGAGGGGCCGCACTTTCTTCGATATCGTCTGTATCTCTATTGCTCATCTTTAATCCTAAGAGGCTGCATCATCTGCTGACTTTCCCGTTGATGTGCTCTTTGGGCTTGCAGATTTTCGGGTCGCGGCCGCCTTTGGAGGCGTGGTTTTTTTATTCGCTGATGTCTTGGCAGGGGCTTTTTTTGCGACCGGCTCTTTCGCAGCCGGCTTTGATGCAGATGCGGTCGTCTCTTTTTGCGAAACATCCTTTTGTTCCGCTTCACGTTTTTCGGCAGCGCGCTGTTTGGCCGCCTCGTGAATTTTTTTCGCCGCTTCCTTACGTTCTGCTGCCAGTTTTCCTGTTTCTGTTCCCGGATCATAGGACGCAAACTCGCTTGTGGCCTGCTTTACCTGATCCATGCTGGTCTTCAAAGGGTTACTCGCCGCCTTTAGCGTCTTGCTTACCTCTTTGACACCAGCCTGATCCGCGGCATCATCCATTGCACGGGAAAATTCACGCGCCATGCCACGGGCTTTCCCGACAAACTGCCCTACTTTACGAAACATTACAGGAAGATCTTTTGGGCCGATCACAATCAGGGCAACAATCCCGATCACCAAAAGCTCGGTCCATCCAAGGTCGAACATAGGCTCAGGCCTTGTCTTTGTCGTTTTCCGGTGTCACGTCTTTCGCAGTCGTAGCCGCTTCCTCTTCGATCTCTTTGGTGCTGTCATTTACACCCTTCTTGAAGGCAGTGATGCCTTTGCCGACTTCACCCATCAGCGAGCTGATTTTTCCACGACCAAAAAGGACCAGCACGACCACCGCAATCAGCAGAAGCCCCGGCAGACCAATATTGTTCAACATGCGATCTCTCCCGTTATTCGATATCCTAAGAACACCGAGTTACACAAACATGCAAGACACTTATTGCTTTACGCGGGCCGATTAAAGGTCGAATTCACGCAAAAAATACCTTTTTGTACCCCACCGAGCCATCTCTATGACCAAGAAACCTGTCTTTCATAGCCCTTAAAATAGGCTGAACCCAGCAATGGCAATATTTTATTCTTGTCGCTGAGGTATTTGTGACCCATTCGAACGCCTGTGCCAGATGTCAGAGAGCAATACAAAAAATGGGCGCCACAGAGTTATCCGTGGCGCCCGTAAGATCATATAAGTAGGTAGATTAATAACGTTCTATGACCTTTTCCAATTCCGACTTATCCGCCTTTCTGCCAGCTTCTTCGTATTCGCGGCTTTCTGCCACGAATTGAAGCCGGTGCCAGCCGAGCCAGAAGATCACACCGACGATGGTCATTGGAACTTCCCAACCTTGCATCGGATAAATGGCCCCAACCTCAGCAAGATCGACGGCCCAGTTTTCATATCCAATCATTGACATTGTGATCTCTCCTTATTCTGCCGGAATTGCCGATTTGTCAGCATTTTTGATTTCGTCAATCGCGGCTTCGTAGGTTTTGTTTTCTTCAAAGTCTAAGCCTCGCAATTCGACGTCATGCGGGATGCGTAAGACGCCCATCGCACTCTGGATCTTGGCCAAGCCCCATCCAGGCAGGAAGCCAAGAAGACCAAACATGATCAAGGCACCGATAAACTGACCAACCGGATTGATTGACGCGTAGCCCTCGTAGGGTGACGACGGAGCCCCCCAGAGGACAAACCCTGCAATCACAAGACCGATAAAGCCCGCATAACCATGAACGGCGACCGCGCCGACCGCATCGTCTATCTTGAATTTGCGCTCGACCCAATAATGCAGACGATAAACGATCAAAACACCCACAGCAGCAATAATCATTGCTTGGATCGGATGGTAAAGGTCGTTACCTGCAGAGGCCGTAATGACGCCGGCAAGTCCGCCAGAGAACGTCCAGAAAGGATCCCCTTTGGACACAAGATAGGCTGCCATCAACCCTCCTGAAAGTGACATCAGGAAGTTAAACGTGATCGCAGAAAGGCTTGTCGGTGCGAGATAGATATTGGTCGCTGTCCACGTCACCCCAGTAATCTGACCGCCAATCGCTTCAGG
>VMBT01000312.1_pt1 | contig 32222 bp, 31 predicted proteins | sample 4404301 | NCBI WGS metagenome assembly VMBT01 (sample SAMN12238535, study PRJNA552566) | marine metagenome | isolation source: Coastal seawater | place: USA: coastal Georgia, Sapelo Island | collected 2008-08/2009-08
ACAAAAGAAAGAAATATCAAATCCATAAAAGTAGAGGGCAAATACAAATGATATTTCAAGATCCATATTCATCATTAAACCCAAGATTTAAAGTAAAAGATATTATTGCAGAACCACTAAAATTTTTTCAAAAAAATATAACAAAATCAGATTTGCAAAATAACATAGAAGATTTAATTGATATTGTTGGTATGACAAGACAATCTCTTGATCGTTATCCACATGAATTTTCTGGAGGGCAGAGACAAAGAATTTCTATAGCAAGAGCTCTTGCTACAAGACCAAGACTTTTAATTTGTGATGAGCCAACCTCTGCTCTTGATGTAAGTATTCAGGCACAAATTTTAAATTTATTAAAAGACATTCAAGATGAATTACATTTAACTATGCTTTTTATTAGTCACGATCTTCCAGTTATTAGACAAATGTGTAATAGAATCATTGTTCTAAAAAATGGAAATGTATGCGAGACTAATGAGGCTGAAAAATTATTTGAAAGTCCTACTCATCCCTATACTAAAGAATTGATTAGGTTAATGCCTAAAATAGAGTCTATAATTTAGTCTTTTCAATTACGCTTGAGGATTTTTTAAATTCGATATCAACTAATTTAATAAACTCCTCGGTGTATCGTTTAAGCCTTTTCTTTTTTGAAATAATAATTCCCACTTTATTATTAATAAATAATTTATGATTTATTTTTTTAAAAACTAATTTTTTACTTTCTATTTCTTTTACAGATCCAACACTTGTAAAAAAAGTTATATAATTAGAATCATCTGCTAGATAATTCTTTATAAAAGCAAAAGAATTTGAAATCAAATTTGCATTTATAGAATAGAGCTTTTCACCAATTTCTCTTTGAATTGAATTCCAAAAAGTTACTGTTCCAGGGTGAAATATCAGGGGAAATTTTAGACAATCTTCTAAATCAATTTCACTTTTTTTGGCTAACAAATGTTGTGGTGAGCATAACACTCCCATAGGAAAATCATATACAGATACACTTTTAAGTGTACTGGGTAAATTTTTGCTAAATGATATTCCAAAATCAGTTTTATTTGTAATTAGATTATCAATTATTGTTTCCGGCTGTCTTGATGACACAATGATTTTAATATCTGGATATTGTTTTCTAAATTTAGAAATTATAGGTGTTAAAAACTGAACAGCAAAAGTTTCTCCCGTAGATATATTTATTTCTCCAGTTGTGTTTGTTTTATTATTTCTAAGATCTGACAAAAAGCTATTATTAACTTCATTTTGGGTTTTTAAATGCTCAAAAAGCATTCTTCCTTCATCAGTAAGTTCCAAACCTCTTGCATTTCTAATGAAAAGTTTTGTCTGTAATCGATCTTCTAGTTTTTGAATTTGTCTCACGATTGCAGAAGAATTTATATTTAAATTTTGTGATGCTTTTCTTATAGAACTATCAAGCGCTGACTGAAAAAAATAACGATATTCTATTGAAAGCATTTTTTTTTATACTAAAGAGTTGATTTATTGTCATCACTTAATTGATATAATTTATCTTTTGGCATTCTTTAATGTCTGTTAAATATTACAATCTATGGATTATAGACAAAGAGCACGGTTAAATCAGGACAATTCAATGCGTATAAAACATATGGCTTTTGCCGTAAAAAGTGTTGATAAAGCCTTACTTAATTTTCAGTCATTTTTATCAGTATCTCAAAAAACTGAAAAAGTTATATGGGAAAAAGCTGATACAAAAGTTGCAATTTTTTTTATTAATGACATTGAGTTCCAACTTTGCGAGTCATTGAAGGACAATGGTCGTTTTTCAGAATGGATAGAAAAATATGGAGAGGGATTACATCATATTTGTTACGAAGTAGATGATATAAAAAAAGTTTTAGAGCATGCCGAAAAGCATAATGCTAGGCTACGAAAGTGCGATGCTTGTAATGTGTATGGAAGTCATCCACATCCAGAGGGTTTTGTTGCTTTCTTAGATGATGAGGTAGCAGGTACGGAAATAGAGTTTATGCAAGTCTATACTGAAGAAGAATTAAAAAAATATAAAGTTACAGGAGTTTAATAATGAATAGTACTATAGAGATTGGATCGGCAAAAGCAGATCCAGGTTCAATTTCTGAAGGTAGCATTTTGGTTGAAAAACTAGCAGGTGGTGGAGAGATATCTATGCCCGTGACAATAATTAATGGGATAAGTGATGGGCCATGTTTTTGGATTAATGGAGGGATACATGGAGATGAACCTGAAGGAATTTTAACTTGTTCTTTACTAAAGAAAGTTATTGATCCAAAAAAATTGTCTGGGTGTATTGTTTTGATACCTGTTATCAATGTTCCCGCAATGGAGGCAGCTGAAAGAGGGAACCCATTAGATACATTTTCCTATGATATGAATAGAATTTATCCAGGTAGAGAGGAAGGCTATCTCAGTGAAAGAATAGCGCATGTACATAAAGAATGGATGGTTAAATATGCTGATATGGAAATATCCATCCATTCGGGAGGGAGTCACTCATATTTAGCTGAGGCTATGTTTGCTGCAACCGATGAAAAAACTCAAGAATTAGCACGTGCTATGGGCGAGGACTGGAAAGTTTGTTTATATTCAAATGTTACTTCCAAAAGTCCAATGGCTGTTATGTCGGAAATGGGAAGACCCGCACTAACAGTCGAATTAGGAGGTCGATCATCAACTGCGCCTGGAAAATTTTTAGAAGTTGGTGAAAAAATTTTAAAAGCTTGCGTCAATATTTTGGTTCATTATAAAATGATTGAAGGAGAAGCTCATTATCCATCCATAAGATATAAGGGTTATCAACAAGCTTTGCTAGCACCAAAAAGTGGGGTTTTTCTTCCAAATAAAAATATTAAATTCTTATCAATGATGAAAAAAAACGATTTTATTGCAGCAATAATTGATTATCAAGGCAATGAATTGTGTCAACTTACTGCTCCTGCAGATGGAATGATTTTTGGCTTAAGGGCACTTCCTAATGTCACTGTCGGTGAGTGGTGTTGTTTTTATGCAATTATTGAAGGTGAGTGGTAATCATTAAACAATGAAGAAGGATGCTAGAGATTTTATTGGTTATGGAAGAGAATCTTTCGATCCAAAATGGCCAAAAAAATCGAGACTTGCTATAAATTTTATTATTAATGTAGAGGAGGGATCAGAATATTCACCTTTAATGGGAGATCCCAAGTCTGAGTCAGGTTTATCTGAAGTTCCTGGTGGAAGACATAAAATAAATCAAAGAGATTTAGCAATAGAGTCTATTTATGAATATGGATCTAGAGTAGGCTTTTGGAGACTGACTACACTTTTAGAAAAATATAAAATGCCTCACACTTTTTTTGTTTGTGCTTTAACTCTTTTACAAAATAAAGAAATTTCTTCTTTTATAAAAAAATCTACAAACGATATTTGCTGCCATGGCTATCGTTGGGAAGAACATTACAGAATGAATAAAAACAAAGAGAGAGCTCAAATTAAAAAAGCGTATGACTTAATCCTTAAACTCACTAATAAGCAATCTAAAGGATGGTATTGCAGGTATGCACCTAGTGATAATACTAGAAATTTACTTATTGAAAATGGAAACTTTCTTTATGATAGTGACTCTTATAACGATGATCTTCCTTATTGGATTAAAAAAAATAAAAAAAAACATTTGGTAATACCGTACGCGCTCGACTCAAATGATGTTCATTTTAAACTGGCTTCTGGATTTAGTGGATCGACACAATTTTATGAGTATATTTGTGACAGTATTAATTATTTATACAAAGAAGGTTTGCACAAACCTAAATTATTAAACATTGGCCTTCACCCGAGGCTTATTGGAAGACCTGGAAGGATTGTTGCTATAGAAAAAATAATTAAGCACATCAGAACTTTAAATAAAATATGGGTATGCAAAAGGGAAGAAATAGCTAGTCATTGGTATAAAAATTTTTATGAATAATAGACAATACGCAAAATATTTATTTGAAAAAATTCAGTCTTTATCTAACGCAAATCCTGGAGTCACTCGAGAAACATATGGAAAAGGAGAAAATTCTACTCATCATTTCTTATTAAAAGAATTAAAAAAGTTTAATTCCTCGATTGAAATCGATTATGGAGGAAATTTTTTAGCTTCTTACAAAGGTAAATCCAAAAAAAAAATAGTGATAGGTTCTCATTTAGATAGTCAAAAGCATGGAGGAAATTTTGATGGATTAGCCGGCGTAATTATGGGAATTATTCTAATAAAAACGTTATTTGAAAATAAAATTATACCAAAATATACTATTGCAGTTATGGGAATCAGAGGAGAAGAGAGTTGCTGGTTTCCATATAGTTATATTGGGAGCAAGATAGCAGTGGGTGAGTTCAATAAAAAACTTCTTCATTCATTAAAAAGATCAGACACCAATAAATCTCTATATTATCATATAAATAAGTCAGGTTTTGATGCTAAAAAAGTAAGTGCAAATAAAGTTAAATTTGATTTAAAAAATTTTAAATATTTTATTGAACCTCATATTGAGCAAGGACCTGTATTAGAAAAAAAGAGAATACCACTAGGTATAGTAACTAGCATACGTGGAAGTTTTAGATTTAGAGACGCTGTTTGTAAGGGAGAATATCTTCATTCAGGAGCAACCCCAATGGATTATAGAAGAGACTCTGTAGTAGCAGTTTCATCCTTAATTAATGAGATGAATATATATTGGGATAAACAATTAAAAAGAGGGAATGACTTAACTATCACTTTTGGTCAGTTTTTTACTGATCCAGAAGAACATTCGTTTGCTAAGAGTTCTGGACATGTAAGTTTTTGTATTGATGTAAGAAGTAGTTCAATTAAGGCTCTAAACCTAACAAAAAAATATATGATCAAACAAATACAAAAAATTGAATCAAAAACTAAAACAAAATTTTTTTTAGGTAAAGAAACTAACTCTAAACCTGCATTAATGAACAAAAAACTTATTAAGATCTTTGAAGATTATTCTAAATCAAAAAAAATAAAATCAGTGATCATGCCGAGTGGAGCTGGTCATGATTCCAGTGTGTTTGCAAATTATGGTATACCTTCTTTGATGCTGTTTGTACGCAATAAAAATGGAAGTCATAATCCTAGAGAATACATGGACATAAAACACTTTATGCAAGTGTTTGAGGTTCTCAACGGAGTTATCACAAATAAATTGTGATTATATGTATGATTTAATTAAACATTATAATTCCAACAAAAAAGAAATAAACAAAACCATTGAAAAAATACTGAGTAAAGGTGTTTTGGAAATGGGTGATGAAGTTTACAAATTTGAAGATAATTTCAAGAAATATTGTGGTGCAAAATATTGTTTAACCGTGTCTTCTGGATCGATGGGTCTTTTGCTAGCTCTTCGAGCTCTTGATATTAAGGTCAACGATCAAGTAATTACTGTTGCAAATTCAGATATCCCTACAAGTCATGCAATTACTTTAGTGGGAGCTGATATAAAATGGATTGATGTAAATGAGAAAACATTTAATCTTAATGAAAATTTGCTTGAAAAAAATATATCAAAAAAAACAAAAGTAATTTTGCCTGTTCATCTTTTTGGAAATCCTGCAAATATTGAAAAAATCAGATTATCATCCCAAAAATATAATTTAAAAATAGTTGAGGATGCTTGTTTGGCCACAGGAGCGGAGTTTGAAAATAAGAAGATTGGAAGCTTTGCGGACATAACGGTTTTCAGCACTAATCCAGGTAAGATTTTGGATGGTATCGGACCTGGTGGAATAGTAACAACAAATAACAAGGTGTTATTTGAGACATTAAAAAAACTAAGAGATTATGGAAGAAGCTCAAGACCTTCAAAGTGGCCTGTTAAGTCTGAATTAGTTGGCTATAATGCGAAAATGTCAACCATCAATGCAGCAGTTTTAGACTTAAGATTGAAATATTTAGAAGAATATATTGAAAAAAGAAATCAAAATGCCAAATTATATCAAAATATTTTAGACTCAAAAAAAATTAAGTTTCAATTTGTATTACCAAAATGCAAATCTTCATGGCGAAATTTTTCGATAAGAGTAAAAAATAGAAATAAAATTTATTCGCAGCTTTACGATAAAAAAATTAGAATTGCTTTAGGTTATTTACCAATAAATTATAAAGATGCATATTATAGAAAATTTAATAAAAATATTAGGTTGAGAGTTACTGAAAAAATTAGTTCAGAAATAATTAATTTACCTTGTCATCAGTATATGACTGAAAAAGAAATAGTTAAAATTTCCAAAAAAATTTTAGCTTTAATTTAACTACAATTTGCCCCACATCGATCAACCCAGTGCCCAGGTTCAACTTCTATTAAGCCCATTTCTATTTTAGCTTCCTTACCATCAGGAGAAGCATGAGGGCATCTTGTTCTAAACACACAACCTGAGGGAGGGTTAATAGGGCTGGGGATATCTCCCTTTAATACAATTTTATTTTCATTTTTTCGAAATATTTGAGGAGCTGTCGCTATAAGAGATTTTGTATAAGGATGTTTTGGATTTGAAAAAAGTTGTTTAGTACTTGCAACTTCAACAATATGTCCCAAATACATTACCATTACTCTATCAGCAATTTGATTAATCACTGAAAGATCATGCGATATAAATAAAATTGTAAGAGAATATTTTTCTTTCAAATCGAGAATTAATTTTAGAATTTGAGCTTGAATAGTTACATCTAACGCTGAAACTGGTTCGTCAGCAATTATAAATTTTGGCTCTAACACTAAAGCTCTTGCAATCCCTATTCTTTGTCTTTGACCACCAGAAAATTCATGCGGATACCTATTTAAATGCTCTTCTTGTAAACCTACTTCTTTGATTATACCTTTTACTTTATTAGTTATTTCTTCCTTATTTAATCTAGTATGAATTTTTAAGCCTTGAGCAATTATATCAAATATTTTTTTACGCGGATCAAGACTAGCATATGGATCTTGAAAAATTATTTGAAAATCTTTTCTAAGTGAACGCATATCTTTTTCCTTAAAATTAAGGATATTTTCATCATTATAAAAAATTTCACCCTCAGATGGCTCTATCAATCTTATAATTGATCTTCCTAAAGTAGTTTTTCCCGATCCGGATTCTCCAACTAAACCAAGAATTTCTCCTTCAGGAATATCAAAATTAACTTTTTCTACTGCTTTAACATCAGCTTGTTTAGAATTAAAGAAACCACCTTTAAGAGGAAAGTATTTTTTTAAATTTCTTATTTCAATCATTTTAGTTGCCACAACCAACCCCACATCGATCAACCCAGTGCCCAGGTTCAACTTCTATTAAGCCCATTTCTATTTTAGCTTCCTTACCATCAGGAGAAGCATGAGGGCATCTTGTTCTAAACACACAACCTGAGGGAGGATTCATGGGACTAGGAATTTCTCCTTTTAATACTTTAATTTCTCTTTTATGTTCACTGATTTGAGGAGCAATTTCTATTAATGATTTTGTATATGGATGTTTTGGATTAGAAAAAATTTTATTTGTATTTGCTATTTCCATTGTATTACCAAGATACATCACCATAACTGTATCAGAAATCTCAGCAACTACACCTAAATCATGCGTTATGAAGATAATTGCCATCCCAAGTTTTTTTTGAAGATCTCTCATCAATTCAATTATCTGTGCCTGAATTGTTACATCTAAAGCTGTAGTTGGTTCATCAGCAATTAAAATTTTTGGATTACATGATAACGCCATAGCAATCATAGCTCTTTGTCTCATACCTCCTGATAGTTCATGTGGAAATGCGTCTATTCTTTTTTGAGGTTCAGGTATTCCTACTAAATCTAGCATATCAATAGCAATTTTTCTTGCCTCTTGCTTATTTTTGTTTTGATGAAGCATAATAGCTTCAGAAATTTGAAATGAAAGATCATAAACAGGATTTAAGCTTGTCATCGGTTCTTGAAAGATCATGGAAACACTGTTTCCTCTTATTTTTCTCATTTCTTTTTCATCAAGAGTCAATAAATCTTGATTATTAAATAAAATTTTACCTCTATCAACACTTTCGAGGTTGTTTGGCAGAAGGCCCATTATAGATAAGGCTGTAATCGATTTTCCAGAACCAGACTCTCCAACAATTGCAAAGGTTTTACCAGGTTCTAGATCAAATGATATTCCATCAACAGCTTTAACAACTGAATTACCAACTGAAAAATGTGTTTTTAAATTTTTAACGCTTAGTAAAGTATCATTTTTCATTTTACCTCGTTTTCTGGAAATACAAATAATTCTTGATTCTTAGGTTTAATGAATTTATTTTTTTCATAGACTATATTTCCATTAACAATAGTTGTTGTTATAGTGCCCTTTATCTTATCACCATAATATAAGTCAGCACATCTTTTTCCCTTAGATACTAATTTTTCTGCTTTAACAGTCCAGTTTTTTTGCAAGTCAAGAATCACTAAATCTGCATCTGAGTCTTTTTTAATAATTCCTTTTTTAGGATAAATATTAAATCTTTTTGCTGGATTAATACACATTAGTTCTATTATTTGTTTTAATGAAAGTTTATTTTTTGAAGCGGCATTGAGCATTAAAGGAAGCATTAATTCAGCCCCAGGAGCACCAGGTGGAGCAATTAAAAAATTTTTTTTACCTTTCAATTTTTCTTTATAGGAAAAAGAAGCATGGTCAGAAGCTACAATTGTTAATGTTTTATTTTTGATACCTTTCCATAATTTATTTTGATCATTTTTATTTCTGATTGGGGGATTAATTTTTCCAAATGGGCCTACTTTGATTACATCTTTCTCAGTTTTGAACAAATAATGTGGACATGTTTCAGCACTTATGTCCTGCCCTTTTTTTTGAAAATAAGAAATAATATCCAATGATAACTCTGAAGTCACATGAGCAATATGTATCTTTGCTTTTACTATAGAATTTAAATGCAGTATTTTGGAAATAGCTGAAGCCTCAGCAATAATGGGTCGAGTGGCATTGTGAACTTTCGGATCATTTTTTTTATATTTATTTTCATATTGCTTGTGAGAGTCTAGCATCAATTGATCTTCAGCATGAAAAATAGTTATAAGATTTGATTTTTTTGCGTGTTTTAATGCTTTTAAAATTTTTTCTTCTGTCGTAAAACAAAGACCATCAAATTCAGATTTTCTATTTGGTGGCGGTGCTATTGTAAATACTTTAAATGCAATCGCTCCAGAATTAACTAAATTTTGTAAATTTAAATCTGTTAGTTTACCAAGAGCCGGAATAAAAGCAAAGTTGATGTAGGTGTTTTCGAGAAAATGTTTTTTTCTAGAGGCAAACTCTGCAGCATTGGACATGCATGGATTACTTATTGGCATTTCAAATAAAGTTGTAATTCCACCCTTTGCGGCTGCTTTTGTTTCACTTTCTACTGTGCCTCTTTCAGGAAAGGATGGTGCTCTCACATGAAAATGAATATCTATTATTCCTGGTATTATAGTTTTGTTCTTTGCATCAATAATTTTTTTAGCTTTATTGGATTTTAGTTTTTTATTTATTTCAATTATTTTCCCTTTATTAATTAGAATGTTAACTTTTTGAAATTTATTTTGATAAAAAACAGTGCCGTTTTTTATTATTAACTCTAATTTCTTATCCATTTTAAAAGATATTTAGTTCTTTTAAAGCTTTAGCAACTCCATCAAGATTTGATAATTTCATTGAAGAATAGTTTGGAGATAATACAATTCCTTTTCCTCCAGCTTTGTAGGTTGCTAGCACTGATCGATATGCAATATCTGGAGTACATTTTGCCTGTTCTTTAGTTGATCGAGGGGCATCAATACCTATGCCCATATAAACATCAGCTTCATTTTCAACACCTCTAACGGCATCTTTACATTGAGTGTATATGTAAGTATCGGGATCAAGTCCTCTTTGTGTAAGATTATCCAAACTTGATTCATTAACTCCTAGAATTTTAGCAAACACGCTAGTTACCTCTGATTTTGTTAGATTGTTTAAAATTGTTTTTCCAAAAATATTAATTTCTCTCTCAAATATTTCACCCGATTGATGTTGATAGGTTATTGGCTTAACCCAATCTGAATATTTCACTTGCTCTTTCCAAGGCCATTGAATTTTTCTAATCAAGTTAAAATGATTTCTGTTCCAGACATTTAAACCAAAAGATAATTTGGGATTAACCCATTTAACTAGACCATAAATTTCTTTATCTAGATCTTTATTTCTTTCTAACCAGAATTTTTCCCATTCCAAAATTTCTGGCTTGTCAAATAATAATCTAAAAAATTCAATAAAATTTCCATCTACAAATTTTTTACCATTTTTTATATTATCAAAAAATTCGAACATAACTTTTAGAGAGTCTCTTATTTTATCAACATTTAAATTACGTTGATTTGCCTCAATAAGAAATTGGCGTGAGAAATCACCAGGAGCACTACCCTGAAATAATTGATCCAAAGGTGAATATCTTTCGTTACACCACATAACACCATCGATATCATAATTTGCTACTTGATCTTCGATCATAGAGAGGATCCAATTTCTATAATCTAGGTTACTTGTTGAAGGTGATGAACTTATTCTTCCAAATACATCTATTTCCATGCATTGAACAAGATTTGGAATATCTACACCAGTTGCTGATCCATGACCTGCGTAATTAAAAAAGGGCTCCATGAGTTCAATAAAAACTTTCATACCCCTCTCTTTAGCTTTAGGTATGACCATCTTTAAAATATCTTCATTGACCATCTCTTTATCTTGAGCTTTGAACTTTTTAATAAATGTTTTATTATAAAATTTAGGATCAGGATCAAAATATGCCCCACCTTTCATAGAAAAAGGTTCGGGTATGCCATGATCAGGCCATCCATCTATTTTCCATGAGACTGACCTTCCAGATTTAAGACCTAACCAAGAAACTGTTCCAATAAGAAGAACATTAACCCCAACTCTATTTTGAAGCGTATCTAATACTGTATCAACCCCTTCATCTATGAATGATATTGGGCTTATTTGAACTCCAACAAATTTATTTTCTTTATTTGTGTTCATTGATAAATCCTTTAATTCTTTTCATTGACTCTTGAATTTTTTCTATAGGTTGTAAATAGGAAAGACGAATATATTTATCTTCTTCGTCACCAAATAATGTCCCTGGAAATAGGAGGACGCCAGTGTTTTCTAAAAGCTTTTTACAAAAATTTGATGCACTCAAACCACTTTTAGATACGTTTGTATAAATATAAAAAGCTCCACCTGGATCACCGTATGTAAAACCTATTTCATCAAGAGCTCTCATGCAAAATTTTCGTCTTAAATTATACTCTTCTTTCATTTTAATTATTTCTTCTTGAGGCCCTTCTAGTGCGGCTAAAGCACCATATTGAGAAAAAGTACAAGAATTAATTGATAATGAATGTCTTATTTCAGACATTTTAACAGCAATATCTTCAGGACCAGCAATGTATCCTATTCTCCATCCTGTCATCGCATAAGTTTTAGAAAAGCCATTTAAAGTTAAAGTTCTTTCTTTCATATTTTCCAAAGTGCCAATTGATAAATGTTCATGGTTTTCATAAATAAGATCAGCATAAATTTCGTCAGCAATTACAATAAGGTTGTGTTTTATGGCTATGTCTGCAATTTTTTTTATGTTTTCTGGTGGAGTGACAGCTCCTGTCGGGTTATTTGGAGACACAAGCACTATTAATTTAGTTTTATTTGTAATTTTTTGCTCAATTATATCTGGCATTAAAGCAAAATTATTTTTTTCATAAGTAGGAATTGGTACTGGTATTGCGTTGCACATTCTTACAGTAAGATCATATGTTGTAAATCTTGGTGAAGTAATTAAAACTTCATCATCTCTTTCTAAAAGACTTAACATTGCCAAAGCAATACTCTCTTGAACACCAGCAGTAACAACTATCTCATCAATATTATAATCTAAATTATATTTTTCCTTAAAATTTTTTGAAATTGCATTTCTTAACTCTGGCAAACCACTTGGTGGTGTGTAATGATGCTTATTTTCATCTAGAGCTTTTTTTGCGGCTTCAACTATATGTTTTGGGGTATGAAAATCAGGATCACCTCTACCTAATGGAATCACGTCATCCATCTTAGAGGCAATACCTAATAACTCAGATCTAAATGACTCATCATCTAGCGATATAATTTTTGACCTATCATATACTACACTCATTATATTAGTCTGTTCCCGTTAATGTATACTTGCTTAATTTTTGATAAATCATCAATATTTTTATCAGGCTTGCCATCAACAATGATTAAATCAGCTTCCTTACCTATCTCCAATGATCCAATTTTATCATCCATTTTATTTACTTTTGCTGCGCGATAAGTTGCTGATTGGATTGCGTCTAAGTTATCTTCAACAACCCCAAGATCAATCATAAACTTCATCTCAGGAACAATTGCATCATGAGGCACTACTGGTGATCCCGCATCTGTTCCAAAAATTATTTCTATACCAGCTTTTTTAGCTTTAACTAAAGATTCAAACCGTGATTTATCTTTAACAATTTTTTGTCTTTCTTTGATTTTCCACTCAGGAATATTGTATTGTCTTGCTATTTCAGCATTGCTTTGCATTACAACGGGTGAAAAAGTTGTGCAAATTGGTATATTTTTTTTTGCAACCTTATCTATTGTGGAGTCTGTCATCGGGCCTCCATGTTCAATACAATCAATTCCAAAATCAACTACCCTATCAATAGCATCATTAAAAGTTGCATGTGCAGTGATATAAAGTCCGTTTCGATGGGTTTCATCGATTACCGCAGACAGTTCTTCATCAGTAAATTCTAGGGTATCATGACATGCCATAATTTTTATTAAATCAGCTCCAGCTCCGACTTGCTCCCTAACTGCTCTTCTCATTTCATCAGGTCCAGAAGCTTCTCGACAGCACCAATATGTGTGTCCAGCAGTTTGCACAATAGCTTCACCACAAATCTTTAATCTTGGTCCAGGGTAAATACCTTGCTCCACAGCTTGTTTTGCAAAAATATTTGATTTATTCATTCCCAAATCTCTAACTAAAGTAATTCCTGCTCTCAAGGATTTGAGCATGTTTGCACATGATTTGTAGGCAGAAATTTCTACTGAATCATCCATTGATTGTTGTGCTAAGTCATGGGTGCCATCCCAAGCAAGATGTGCATGAGAATTCATTAATCCAGGAAGAATGGAATGATCCTTAAGTTCTACTATTTTTTTGTTATTTTGAGTATCAGTCAAATCCGACAATTCACCAACCTTAGAGATTTTTCCATCTTCAATTTCAACAAATCCATTCTCGATTACTTTACGAGTTTTAGGTTCGATAACTCTTAATTTAAATAAAATATTTTCTTTATTTGTCTCAAACAGAGGACGAAGAATTTTTCTAAATTTCCATGGTGCTGCTTCTGGCATTTTTTCTCCTTACCTTATATTTATTATTCTGTTCTCAAAATTTTTATTTAAAAAATTTGAAATTTGTATTCCTTCATTACTATCAACTATCATAGAGCTTATTGTTCTATATCCATCTATATTAGGTCTATATATTCCAGGCTCGTTTGAAAAGACCATTTTATTTTTTAATATGGTTTTATCTCCAGGAGATAACCAAGGAGCTTCATGGCCTTCAAATCCCATCCCATGACCAATTCTATGTCTTATAAATTCACCCAAACCATATTCATGATATATTTCAAAAGCAATTTTATTGATTTCTTCACAAATTTGACCCTCTTTTAAGTTTCGTACAACTTCATCATTTGCTTTTTGCATTGCTATCATAATATTTTCTTGATCTTTATTTGGGTCTCCAAGAATAAAAGTTACACCTGACTCTGCATACATTCCGCCAACACAAGCTCCAACACCACAAATCAGTGTTTCATTACTTTTAGGAATTCTACTTAACGATTTACCGTGAGGTAATGCCCCTCTGGGTCCAGAATGAATGGTAGCTACAACATTGCACGGTGTCTCATCAAAATCATTTGGTAAATCTTTTAACATTTGATTTTTAGAATATTCAGTACAAATTTTTACAAGCTCTCTCTCATTTAGTTTATTATTTATTAAGTCTTGGCCATTATCTCTTAAATATTCCAGTGTGAGATCTGCATATTTTGCAGCAAGAGTTATAAGATTAATTTCCTCATCTAGTTTTTGGAATCTAAATTTCTCTACACCTGTGTTGTGCAATAAGGTATCAAATTGAGTTTCTACTAAATTTAAAATATCGATATTTTTTATATCAGTTCCAATATTTCTCTCTTCTATGTTTTCAGCCATAAATGAATACGGGTTTATTTTTCCTGGAAACTCTTCGTAAATACAAACATTATCTATGTTAACATTTTCAGCATTTTCTTTTTCAAGTAGAGGAATGAATAATTTGCTTTTATTTTTTTTAGATAGATAAAAACCAGATGGTCTCTCATTAGTTACGTAGAAGAAGCCAGTAAAATAATAGATATTTGCTGGGTTTGTAATTAGAAATCCATCTAAATTTTTTTTATCTATTAGGTTTAATAAGTTTTGCCTTGTTTGGTCATAAAATTTTTTGGACAGAGGTTTTGTAGTCAATTTTTTTTCCATTAGGGTCTTTTTAATTTTTCTATTTCTAAATCTTTGGCAAGTTGATCAAATGAATCAATTACTTCATCATCTAGAGGTATTCCGGATTTCATTTTTTCCTTAACTCTTTTATTTTCAATTTCTCCAGGAACAAAAATTTCATCGAAACCAGGTCTTAATGGAAGGTTTTTGATCGTATTGACAAAGTCATCTATGCGCTTACAAAATTCTTCTATTTTCATAAACCACTCAATATTTATTGCTGTAATTGAGTGTGAAACATCTAACCTTTTTGGATCAGAGTATGGCATTAACCCATAACCACCGCCACTTATTACTCCTGTTAATACATCCGTCATAAAAGATAAGCCATAACCTTTGTATTGACCTATACCGAGAAGAAATCCATCCATTGCATCTGATGGGTTTGTAGTTTCATACCCTTCTTTTGTAAGAGCCCAATCTTTAGGCATTGGTTTATTTTCTCTTTCATGCCACCTCATCATTCCTTTACCAGCTGTGGTGAGAGCAATATCTAAAATTAAAGGGAAGCCTTTTCCAGTTGGGCATGCAATACCCCAAGGATTTGTTCCAACCCCTCCACTCTTGGAGCCCCAAGGCGCCATTTCAGGGCCAGCATTTGTGTATACTACACCAATACAATTTTGATTAGCAGCTTTAACAGCATGTACTGAACTGGAACCAAAATGCGTTGAATTTTTTATAATGACCTTACCTATTCCTTCATTTTGTGCTTTTTGAATTGCAATATCCATACATTTTGAGGCCTGAATAGTACCTATTCCATTTTTTGCATCCACTAGAGCTAAGGATGAGCTTTCTTTAATTATTTCATAATCAGAATTTAAATTTACTTCTTTATTTTGTATTCTTTTAAAATAAGTTGTTATTCTTTGGACTCCTTGACCTTGACCTGAAAGAAATCTTAATTCAGAAAACATTAAAGCATCTGAAAAAATTTCAGCATCTAGTTTATTTAATCCCATTGCAACAAATGAACTAAAAACAAATTCTTTTAAATCTTCATAATTGATTGAAGTCATTTTTATTTCGGTCATATAATTATTTGATAAATTTTAGGTAATTAACAATATTAGCTTTTGAGCTAATTCTTGCTACGCCGTCATTTTTCTTGGAGGACATGAGTATTGTTATTCCAGGACCATATCCAGCTCTTGGTCCATTAGTCTGACCTACAATTCCTACTGCCCAGGCATTTCTCAAAAATCCATGCTGATAGCTACTATCATAATTATTGATAAAAACTAAATCCCCAAGCTTCAATGTATTTAATTTATATTTTTTCATTTCGGTATCATCAGTTGTTTGAATATGAAGGGAACCTGACTCACTTGTTAGGCCTGATCCAGCTCCAACTAAATGCTCAGGTATTGTGTGGGTTACTGGTATTTGCAATTTTTTATTTTTAATTACAATATTCATTTTATCTAAAAGTTCAGGGGATAAACTTTTGCAGAAAATATTTAGAAATTTTTCAATTTTCAATCCCACACCGCGTGATTTGATAAGAATTTTATCGTTAATAGAAATTTTTTCTCTAATTTTTTTTGGAAAATGAATAATTATTTGTTCTGAGAATCTACCTGATTTTCCTGTTACAATACCTTTTGTATTTTTTGCATCTCCACTCATTATAACTGCTTCATTGCCAACACATGCTAGGATATTCAAACCTCTATTTCCAGCTTCACTTTGATACTTAATAGAAACACCAGGATGGATACAATCAGCTTCCCATCCAAACGCTGAGTCTCCAACTGATACATTGTGTACTACTGACCCCCAACTTGGAAGAAGGAAAGGATTTCCTTTTGAATCTAATCGATAGGGTTCCGCAGGTAAACCCTGATAATTTGGCTGGCACACTGAGCCCATGACACTTACATTTACTAATAATTTTTTATTCGTTTCTATCTTCATAATTTTATATTCATTATTTTTTTTAAGTTTGCATTTTTACTAATTTTCCATCCAAGATTGTTTTTATCACCTGTCATAATTGTCATTATCCCAGGACCATGACCAGTCATAACTGAGTCTCCATGTATACATAGAGCTATGCTGACCTGGTCTTTTTTAAAAGATCTGCCCCACTTATGATCAGCATGATTAATTACAATAAGATCTCCTAACTTCATCTGATCTATTTTTAGTTTTTTCATAAGATCTCTGTCACCAGACATTAAATCTTGATCAACATATTCCGAATTTAACTCTGCTCCAGAACCCATAATTCTTATAGGGAGCTCGATAGCCACATCGACGATTAACTTATTTTTTATGACATTTAAGCTCATTGATTTTAAAAGATTTGGATCGATTTTTTTTAATTCAATTTCAGGAAAGTCTAAAAGTTTTAGACCTCTACCATGTGCAATAATATCAATTTGATCCCCAACACAAATTTTCTCCAACGTTTTATTTTCAAAATGTATTAAATTTCTTGCATGTTCACCAGTCACTATTCCAATCTTGCCTTTTGCTTCTCCCGATCTTATGATTGCTTTGTTTCCAGTACATACCAAATAATGTAAGGCAAAATGTTCATCAATTTTTTCTGAGTCTATAGATACGCCCGGTTCTATATGATCGCCACTCCATCCAAATGCTTTATCACCTACTTTAACATTACTTACCACTCCATACATACCTGGTAAAATAACAGATTTTCCATCATTGTCTGGAATGTAGCCAGGGTTTTTAAATGAAGGTTGTGTCACGTACCCTCCAATTGACATCTTTATCAAATTTTTTTCGTTAGTTTTCAAATTTGAAATCATATTATTGGGCATAACTTGTTTGAAACAAATAAAAAATAACAAAATAGTCACTTTAGTGATGATTAAAAGTAAACCATTGATTTAAATTTCATTGCAAATTTATCAGCACTGAAATGATTATTTATCTATTTCTAAATACTTTAAAAAGTTCTAGAAGCTAAAATATGGGAAATGCATTTAATGAATTAACTAATGAAATAAACAAATTTAATGATGTTTTAAATACAATGTCTATTTTGATATGGGACTCTAGAACTAAAATGCCAAAAAAAGGAGCAAGTTCAAGAGGTTATCAAGTAGGTACGCTCACATCAGTGGCAAGAGAAATTCTTTTATCATCAAAAATGAGAAAACTCCTAGATGAGTCAGAAAATGAAACACATAATTTAGAAGAGGATAGTTTTGAAAGAAAGACAATATTACATTTGAATGAAGCAATTAATTATCATGATAAGATTCCTGAAAAAATCCAAGTAAAAAAAGCTGAGTTAGAGCCTTTGGCGCATAATGCTTGGGCAGAGGCTAGAGAAAAACAAGATTTCAAAATTTTTAAACCTTTTTTAGAAGAGCAGGTAAATATTGCTATTGAACAGGCGCATTGTATAGGTTTTAAAGATCATCCATATGATGCGTTGATGCAAAGATTTGAACCAGGTGAAACAGTTAAGTCTTTAAAAGTTCTTTTTGATGAATTAAAAATAGGTTTAGGCCACATTTTAAATAAAACGAGTCAAGTAGAACAACCGAATAAAAAATTTTTGTTCAATGAATATCCCATAGATAAACAAATTGAGTTTTCAACTAAAATAGCTAAAAAATTTGGATACGATTTTGATCGAGGAAGGTTAGATAGTACTGTTCACCCTTTTGAAATTTCATTTACAAGAGATGATGTTAGAATAACTACACGTTATTATAAAAATTTTATTAATCCTTCTTTATTTGGAACTCTGCATGAAGCAGGACATGGAATATATGAGCAGAATGTGAAAGAAGAATATACCCGGTCGGCTATGACGACAGATTTTTTGAGTTTCTATGCTGTTGGTGGGGTTAGTTTTGGTGCTCATGAATCACAATCAAGATTATATGAAAATCATATTGGTCGAAGTAAGGTTTTTTGGAATAATCATTATAATGAACTGGCAGATTGTTTTCCTGATGCTCTAAAAGGTGTTGAAGCCGAAGACTTCTTTAAAGCGGTAAATGTTATTGAACCTAGTCTAATAAGAGTTGAGTCTGATGAGTCGACATATGATTTCCATATTATGATGAGAGTTGATATTGAAAGTATGCTTGTTGACAAGACGCTTAAAGTGGATGACTTGCCTACTGTATGGAACGAGCAAATTAATAAATATCTGGGGCTAAAAGTGCCCAACGATAGTGAAGGAGTTTTACAAGATATTCACTGGTCAGGTGGACAATTTGGAACTTTCTGCAACTATACGATTGGTAATGTAATGGCAGCCCAGTTAATTGAGACTATGGATGCGCAAAATCCAGAAATCAGAAAAGATATTAATGATGCTAATTATTCTTCTTTACTTGAGTGGTTAAGAAATAATATCCATCAGCATGGAAGAAGATATACGAGAAACGAATTATTAGAGAAATCAACTGGCTCAACACTAAATGCGAAACCTTATATTGCTTATTTGAAGAATAAGGCAAGCCAAGTGTACGGAGTAAGTTTTTAATGAATTATTCAAAATTCATCGCTTCCAGAATTAAAGATCATAAATCTAATATTGTCACAAAAATGTGGAATATTCAGCAAAAGCTTGATGATGTAATAGCAATGGGAAGAGGTGACACCGATCTTGATACACCTCGGCATATAATTGATGCAGGTATTGAAGCACTTAATAATGGAGCAACACACTATACTCATCCAATGGGGATGCCGGAACTTAGAAAAGAAATTTGCGAAGATATAATTAAACATGATGGAGCAAAGTACAATGAAGATGAGATAGTTGTTACAGCTGGTGGTCAAGAAGCTATGTTTGCAATTGCGCTTGGAATTTTGAATTCTGGAGATGAAATGATCGCAGTTGCTCCAGGTTATAATCCATATTTTCAAGCAGCAGAATTAGCAGAAGCAAATCCAGTCATGGTAAAAACATACATTGATAATAATTTTGCTATGACAGCTGATGCCGTTGAACCTTTAATCACTGAAAAAACAAAAATATTAGTAATTATAAATCCGTGTAATCCCACAGGAGCTGTAACTCCTTACGAAGAAGTATTGAAACTCTCTAAATTAGCAATAAAACATAATTTGGTTGTAATTTCTGATGAAATTTATTCTAGATTAACATTTGGAAATCATAAGGCTCAACCTGTGGCAGCCTTACCGGAGATGTTTGAGAGAACGATAACTTTAAATGGTTTTTCTAAAGCATATTGTATGACTGGCTGGAGAGTTGGATATTTTGCAGGACCTAAAAATTTAATTACACATTTAGGTGAGATACATCATGGCTTTGCAATTTGTGCTCCTGCTGTTAGCCAACATGCAGCTTTAGCTGCTTTGAAGGGATCACAAGAATGTGTCACTGATATGAGAAAAATTATGGAAGAAAGAAAAGATATTTTATGTAGAGGACTTGATGAAATCAATATTCCTTATTCAGAACCTCAAGGAGGTTACTATGTTTACGCAAATGTCTCAAAAACAGGATTAAATGCTACTGACTTTTGTCTTAAATTACTTGAAGAAGGCAAAGTTATAATTTATCCCGGTGGACTTTACGGAGATCACTGTGATGATTTTGTTAGATTCTCTCTTACTCAGCCTGCTGAAAAAATTAAAGAGGCAGTGTCTAGAATTAAAAAGGTAGCGGCCAACATATGAGCAAAGAAATAAATAATGAAGTAATGGAAATAAAGCATATGGCATTTGCTGTAGAAGACATTGAACAATCGTTAGGATATTATAAAGATTTTTTAGGAGTCTCAAAAGAAATTGAAATCCAAGATATGCCAGTATCTAGGACTAGAGTTGCTGTCTTTAATATTGGTGAAATAGAATATCAATTATGCCAATCAATGGATCCAGATGGTAGGTTTAACAAATGGATAAATGAAAGGGGTAGAGGGGGACTTCACCATATTTGTTATGTAGTAAAAAATTTAGATGACTCTATTAAAGTAATGCAAAGCAAGGGAGCTACTCTAAGAGAATGTCAAGCATGTAAAGTAACAGGTAATCATCCTCATCCAGAAGGTTTTATAGCTTTTTTAGATAACGAGGTTGATAATATCGAAATTGAGCTGATGCAAGTATACTCAAAAGAGGAGCTAGAAAAATATAAATCCTATCAAGGAATTTAGTATTAAAAAAATTTTGGTAACTGGATCTGGAGGATTTCTTGGCTCAGCACTTGTGAATGGTTTGTCCAAATTTAATTATATAATTTATGCTCTTGATATTAATTTTTCATACAAGCTTGATAATTTAAGTAAGATTAAAAAAATAAAAATTAATCTGTTAAATAAGAACAGCATAAATAAAATTGATAACATCGATGTGTTTATTCACTGTGCAGCTCTAACAAGACCTGTAAAAACTAAAGATAATAATAATTTATTGAATATTAATAATAAGTTAACTTTAAACGCACTTGAATTAGCAAAACTTAATGCGGCTAAAACATTTTTTTTTATAAGCTCAACATCTGTTTATCGATATTTTAATTCTATAACATATAATGAGCGTTCAAAAGTTCGAGGATCAGAGCCCTACTCAAAATCAAAATTATTTGGTGAAAAATTTAGTAGAGAATTTTGTAAAAAAAATAAAATTAAACACACAGTATTACGCATAGGTAACATTTACAGTGGTAACGAATTTAAAAAATGGAGCAGAAGTAATACCTCGTTATTTCAAAATTGGTTGAATGCATCAAAAAAAAGAAAAATAATGAAAACCAACTCGTTTAATACTTTTAGAGATTGGACGTTTGTAAATGATATTTCAATAGCTTTGCATAATATTATAAAAAAGAGAAACAAGTTTAAATTACTTAATTTGGTCTCACCTTTCATCATTAAAGATATTGATCTTATGCGTTTAATTGACTCGAATGCTAAACATATAGAGATTGAAGGAAGTAATTTATCAAATAATTCTACGGTGACAATTTATAGAAATAAGCTCAGTTTTAAAAATTGGACTTCACCTAAAAAAGTAATTAATTTAATAAAAAAAAATACATGAAGAAATTAAAGATATTGTTGGTAGGTTATGGTCCAAGAGGTAAAATTTGGTCCAAAGTTGTACATAAAAATAAACAGACAATTTTAGTCGGTATCTGTGATATTAATCAAAATCTAAAAAATAGCTCTTCTGTAAAATTTTACTCAAAATTGGAAAATGCTATTTTGGATACAAATCCAGATGCTGTTATCTTATCAACACCTCCTTTTAATCGTATGAAAGATTTGGAAGTGTGTGCAAAATATAAACTGTCAGTATTGGTTGAAAAACCACTTACAGTTAATTTTGATGAGGCGAAAAAATTAATTACGTTTATGACAAGAAAAAAACTTCTTTTATTTGTTGGACTGAACTTTAGATACCTTCCTACTACTTTAGAGAAAATTAAATTAATTAATTCAAGTAAAGTAGGAAAACCGATATTTTCAAAATTCATCTATGAAAGATGGAGAGATGGCAGACTCGAGAGATTAAATAAATATCCTTTGTTCATGAAACACCCAATGCTTTGGGAACAATCTATTCATCATTTTGATTTAATTAGATTCATTTTTAAATCAAATATTAAATCAGTTTTTGCCAAGACATTTAATCCACCTTGGTCAATGTATAAACATCATACAAATGTAAATGCTATTTTTGAACTGCGTAATGGAATGATCGTAAATTATGTAGGTAATTGGCAAAGTAATTCTAAAACACTAAATTTTGAATGGAGAACTGATTGCACCAAGGGAATTATTTTACAAAAAGAACAATTTAAAAATTTAAATTACAGAACTCTTGAAAATAAAAAAATAACAAATATTAAACTTAAAAAATTTAGAATGTGGTTAGATGATGCTGAAGCACTTTTAAATGATTTTATTAAAGTTGAAAAAAATTCGAAAAATTTGATAAAAATTAACAAAGATCATTTAAACTCTTTATCTATTGTAGAAGCGTGTATTGCATCAGCAAAAACAGGAAAAAAAATTAGTGTCCAAAATTACTGACTTTTATTACTTTTTTGGCATACTGAATCATAATAATAATGACTTATAGTCATCACTTAAATGACTAATTTACTATTCTAAAATATTAAAATTTCATTAGTTTCCTTAATAGATTTCATATTTTTAATTATGGAGGTTGTATGAAAAAAATAATAACTGGAGTAGCGATAGTATTTGGTTTGATTTTACCATCTACTTATTCTTTCGCAGCACCTCCAGATGATACATTTGTTGTCGGTTTACCTACCGATACTGTGGGTTTAGAGCCTGCTCAAATTAGTTCGCGACACACTGCTAATATTATGAAGCACCTGTTTGGTCAGTTATATTCTGTTGATGAGACTGGTGCCATTGTGCCTAATTTAGCAGAAAGTTACACCATTTCAGATGATGGTAAAGAATATACTTTTACTCTGAAGAGTGGACTAACTTGTCATGATGGTGAAGCATTGACTGCAGAAGATGCAGCATATTCTTTTAATAGAGTAGCAGATCCTGAAATGGCATTTACAGGTAACTCAGCTGGCTTTGTATATAAATCAATTGATTTTAAAGAAGCAAGAGCAGATAGTGAGAGAGATGTAACAATTGTTTTAGGTGGTCCAAACCACATCGCTTTAGGCTTAATTGCTGAAGTGTACGTTCACTGTAAAGACTCTTATGAAAAGATGTCAAAAGAAGAAGCGTCAACTAATCCAATTGGTTCAGGTCCTTATGAATTTGTTAAATGGGATAAAGGAAGCCAGATTGTTATGAAAAAGGCTGCTAATCCTCCTATACCAACAAATTTTGAAAATATTATTTGGAGAGTAATCCCAGAAGCTTCTACAAGAACTGCTGAACTTATCGCAGGTAATGTAGATATGATTACTAACGCATCTCCTGATCAGGTTGAAGCAATAGATGCTTCAAGTACAGCGAGTGTTGCTAAAGTTCAAGGTACTCGAAGAATGTATGTTGGTTATCATCAGGGTCCTGAATTTGCAGTTACTCCAGGTGGAGCTGCAATACAAAAACCAGAGGTTAGAAGGGCTCTTCAATACGCAGTCGATGTAGAAGCAATTTGTGCTAATCTTTTAAATGCACCTTGTACAAGAATGACTGGTATTGTTAATCCTAATAATGCTCATCCAACATTAAAACCTTACCCATATGATCCAGAAATTGCTGAATATTTACTAGATCAAGCAGGGTATCCTAGAGATGCTAATGGTGTTAGATTTGAAATGACACTTCAAGCAGGTGAAGGTAGATACCTAAATGATAGAAATGTTGTTTTAGCAATTTGTCAGTATCTTGATGATGTTGGAGTTAAAACTAAATGTGATATTTTAGATTGGTCTTCAGTATATATCCCTCTGATTATAGAGAAAAAAGCTGGACCAATGTATTTTATCGGTTCAGGTGGAGCTACTTGGAGTCCGCTTTACGATATGGCTGACTTATCAGCGCCTGACTCTGGACCTAACTACACTAAATGGCAGAACGAGGAATGGTTCAAAGGTTGGAAAGTTATTAATAACACCAACAATGAATACATTATTCGAAGAGAAATAGATAGAATGTTAGAGGTGTTTTATAATGAAGGACCTTGGCTACATCTATATTTCCAGCCTGACTTCTATGGAGTTAGCAACAGAGTAGATTGGTCTCCACGAAGAGATGAAAAAGTAGATTTATTTAAAGCTACTCTAAAATAAATTTATTTGATATGTTGGTCCCATTAAATGGGGCCAACAAACATTCCATTTTAATCTTAGAACATGTTTTTATATATACTCCGCAGATTGCCACAAACAATCCTGGTAATATTTGGAGTAACATTAGTAACATTTATTGCTTTGCAAATAGGCGGTGACCCAACTTATTTATTTGTTAGTGAAAGAGCTTCCCCAGAGGAAATAGAGGCTACAAGAGCAAAGCTTGGATTTGATAAACCTCTGTATGTACAATATTTCAATTATGTAATTAAACTTTTACAGTTAGATTTTGGAACCTCACTTTATTATGGTCAATCTGCAATGACCATAATATTAGAAACTTTACCTGCAACAATTGAATTAACAATTTTTTCAATGTTGATAGCAATATTTGGCTCAATACCATTTGGTATATTTTCTGCTATTTATAGGGGGACTTGGATAGATGGAACACTCATGGCTATTGCAATGTTAGGACAGTCAGTTCCAAGTTTTTGGTTAGGAATCATGTGCATTTTATATATTTCACTAAATGTTGGGTGGCTTCCTATATCTGGTCATGTTCCTTTTTTGATGCCTTTATTTCAAGGAAACTTTGTAGAGGCTTTTAAAAACCTTCCAACAACTTTAACTTATTTGATATTACCAGGGTTTGCAGTTGCATTTTATTCCGTGGCAAGAAATGCTAGATTAATTCGCTCATCAATGCTCGAAGTTTTATCACAAGATTATGTCCGAACAGCAAAATCAAAAGGGTTAACAAACTATGTTGTGATCATGAGGCATGCAATGAGAAATGCATGGCTGCCAGTTGTCACTATAATAGGTTTGGAATTTGGATTTATGATAAGTGGCGTAGTAGTAGTAGAAGTAATTTTTGCTTGGCCAGGTTTAGGCAGGACTGTTTTTGATGCTATAGCCAATAGAGACATACCATTAGTTCAAGCTGCTGTTGTAGTTATATCGGTTTTTGTAATTATTATTAATTTGATAACTGATTTGGTATATGCAAAACTTGATCCTCGAATAAAATTATGAGTAAGTCGCAATCAACTTCTAATGATACACTATCAAATGGAAGTTCATCTACTTCATCATCTTTTTTTAAGCTTTTAATTGCTCTTATTAAAAATAAATGGGCTTTAATTTCAGTTTTTTGGCTTTTCTTTATTATATTTGTAGCAATTTTTGCTTCCGAAATATCTCCTCTTGATCCTAATAAAAATCACATCATGGAAAGAGTTTCACCTCCTTTAACTTTAGATAAAAAAGGTGAAATGAAATACTTAATAGGTTCTGATGCTCTTGGCAGAGATAGTTTTTCCAGGCTAATCTACGGTGCTCAAGTATCATTGCTTGTCGGATTTTCTGCTGTTTTTATTGGTGGTATCCTTGGAACATTACTTGGAATATTTGCTGGGTATTATGGAAGATTGGTAGATGATATTATAATGAGATTAGCAGACATTCAGCTTGCTTTCCCCTTTATATTGCTTGCAATTCTTTTTTTAGTTGTTCTTGGTGAAGGTTTGATCAATTTAATTTTAGTATTGGGTGTAGGGCAATGGGTAACTTACGCAAGAATAGCCAGAGCACAAACTATTTCACAAAAAGAAAAGGAGTATGTTGAAGCTGCAAAGGCGCTAGGTGTAAATAATTTTAGTATAATGTTTGGGTCTATTTTACCTAATATATTTGCACCGTTAATTGTCATAGCCTCTTTTAATGTTGCGAGCGTAATTTTAGCTGAAGCCGCACTTTCTTTTTTAGGTTTAGGTGTTCCTCCACAAATTCCAACTTGGGGCGCAATGTTAGCAGAGAGTAGAGATCATATTTTTGCAAAAAGATGGTGGTTACCATTTTTTCCAGGTATGGCAATATTAATCACAGTATTAGCATTTAATATTGTTGGTGACTGGTTGAGGGATTATTTAGATCCAAGATTAAAGGAGATAGAATAAATGAATGTAAAAATTGGAATAGTTGGAGCGAGTTTTGCAAAAGCAGCATATTTGCCTGCACTAAAACATATTGAAGGAGTTGAGGTTACTGCAATTTCATCATTTAATATTCAAAATGCTAAATCCTGTGCTGAAGAATTTAAGGTTAATAATTTTTATGACAATTGGGAAAAGATGTTAGATGAAAATTCATTTGACTTAATTTGTATTGCAACTCCAACTGATTTACATGCACCTATATCTATTCAAGCTCTAAAAAAAGGTGCACATGTTTTGTGTGAAAAACCTACAGCCATGAATGCTCAAGAAGCTAGGGAGATGCTGAAGGTAGCAAATGATCAAAATAAAATTCATATGATTGATCATGAATTAAGATTTAACCCAAACAGAAAACATATAAAAAAATGGATTTCTGATGGTGAAATAGGAAACATTCAGCATATAAATATTCTTAATGTATCAAATGGATGGTTAAGCCCTGACTCGAGGCCGATAAATGATTGGTGGAGCCTTAAAAGTAGAGGTGGTGGACGAATGGGGGCAAATGGATCGCATCAAGTTGATTTAATAAGATGGTGGAGCGGGGAAATAAAGTCTGTATTTGGTCAAGCCTTAACCATAGTCGAAGATCGTATTGATAAAGATACTAATAAGCCATGGAAAGCCACTGCTGATGATTTATCTCATTTTTCACTTGAATTAGAAAATGGAGGATTAGCAAATATTTTTTTAAGTGGTGTTGCAAGCCATGTTCTAGGAAATAAAACACAAATTTTTGGTACAGAGGGAACGATCATTCTTGAGGATAAAACTGAAGAAATTTTATTTGCCAAAAAAGGCAAAGAATTTGAAAAAATGTATTTTGAAGATCCCAACGCATCACTTGAGGGAATAAATAAGGGAATATGGAATGTTTCTGTTGTAAGTCTTTTAAGAGAATTGGTATCAGCTATTAGAGAAAAAAGACCTTTAAATCATGGTTCAACATTTGAAGATGGTTTAAAAAATCAAATTGTTGTTGATGCAGTTCTTGAATCTACAGTTAAAAGAAAGTGGATTGATCTCTAATTTATGGAATTTGCAAATCAAAATATTTTGATTACTGGAGCTGCAGACGGTTTAGGTCTCGCAGTATCAAAAGCTTTTTCAAAAAAAAAAGCAAATCTTTTTTTAATCGACGTTAACTATAAAAAACTGATTCAAAATAATATTTCTAATTCTAATAATATTGAATGTGATTTAAGCAATATTAATTCCGTAAAAAGTTTAATAAATAAATTTAATATAGAAAAAATTTATATTGATATTTTAATACACAATGCTGCAGTTCTTGTTCCAAAATCATTTGAAGAAACAACATCTGATTATTGGGATGAAATGACAAACATCTCTCTTAATAGTGGGTTTTTATTGTCTAATTATGCTTGGACAAACATGAAAAAAAATAAAAAAGGAGTTATAATTTTTGTTTCTTCAAGATCAGGTATCGAAGGTTTTAAAAATGAAAGTGCATATTGTGCATCTAAACATGGCCTTGAAGGGCTAATGAAAAGTTTGGCAATAGAGGGGTCCACAAGTGGAATTCAGGTTTTTACACTAACACCGGGAATGTTTATGAATACACCAATGTCAGAAAAAAATTATGAAGAAGAGTATAAAAAAAAATGGGTAGATCCAATCGAATTAACCCCAGCATTTTTAAAACTTGCCTCAGGGAGTTATCAAAAATTAAGTGGATCTCATGTTAATGCTTGGCAATTATCTAAGGAGGAAAATCAATAATGAAAGATATTTATAATCATATTGATAATAATGTTGAAGAGTATGTATCAGATTTACAAGAGTTAATAAGAATACCCTCTGTTTCTGCACAAAATATTGGATTAGAAGAGTGTGCAGAGTTTGTTAAAAAACAAATGCACAAAGATGGGTTACCGGCAGAGCTTCATGAAATTCCTGGGGGGCCACCACTTGTTTTTGGACATCTTAAATCATCGTTGTCAAAAAAAACATTATTTTGCTATTCTCATTATGATGTTCAGCCACCTGAACCAATTGAAAAATGGTCTCATGGTGGACCATGGTCGGGGGCATTAGTTGATGATGTTATATATGGAAGAGGTGCTACTGATAATAAAGGGGGTCTTTTGGCATTTAACAAAGCGGCCAAAGCTTTTCTTGAAGTTAGAGGTGAAGTACCTTTAAATTTGAAATTTTTTTATGAAGGTGAGGAAGAAATTGGCTCAGTTCACCTAGGCCCTTGGGTAGAAAAAAATAAAAAACTTTTAGAAGCAGATGGTATGCATTGCTTAGATGGTACTGTAGATACTTTTGCAAAAGTCCCTGAAGTAGAATTAGGATTAAAATCAGTATTATTTATTGAATTAATAGCAAGAGGAGGTAACAAAGACATTCATTCGCTTAACTTTCCTTTAGTTCCTAGTCCACCATGGGAATTGGTTCATGCTTTATCAACTATTATGACAAGAGATAGAAAAATATTGATTAAAGATTGGTATGAAGGGTTATACGAATTAGGTGAAGAAGAAATAAATCTTCTTAAGGAAAAAAATGAAAGAGTTGATTTATCTGCATTAAAAAAAGAATTTGGAATAGAAAAATTTGTACTTGATAGGGAAGGTGTCGAAGCGATTAAGGCAAGAACTTATGAGCCAACTGCAAATATTCAGGGAATGATATCAGGTTATACAGGACCTGGTCATAAAACTATCGTTCCCAACGAAGCAAGAGTAAGAATTGATTTTAGGTTATTACCTCATATGAATCCACAAAAGTGTATAGAAAAAGTAAAAAAACATTTGATTGATCATGGATTTGGACATCTGGAAGTTATAGCTTTTGATGCTGCTGAACCACCATATAAAATTTCAGTGAAAGAAGACATTTCACAAGCTATAATAAAGGCTGCTGAAGAGGTATTTGGAGAAAAACCTGTAGTAAATGGAGTTTCTGCAGAAGGAACAATTTTAAAACATGTTTGGATGCCTACTGTTTTAACTGGTTTTGCTAATCCAGGAGCTAATTTGCACGCACCTGATGAAAATATTCATGTTGCAAACTATATTAAAGGAATTAAATATGCGGCAGCAATAATGGAAAATTTTGCCAAAGAATAAAAAACGTATTTGATTTATTTATCTTTATTTACTGTTGCATTTATGGTTGCAACAATCATTCCTTTTGGTTCCGAAGCTTATTTCATAACATTACTATCAATGGATAAATATAATAATTTTTTATTATTATTATTTGCATCTGCTGGAAATATTTTAGGATCCGTATTTAATTGGATTTGTGGTTATTACGTTAACTATTTTATTAAAAAATCTTGGTTTCCAATAAACAATAATATGATTGATAGAGGCAATAAAATTTTCAATAAGTATGGAAAATGGTCACTCTTACTTTCATGGGTGCCCTTTATAGGAGATCCTATAACATTTGTTGCAGGTACATTACGTTATTCAATAATTCCTTTTATAATTTTGGTAAGTATTGGGAAATTTGGAAGATATTTGGTAATATATTTGTCATTAAGTTTGGCATTGGGAATTTTTTAGATGAGTAGTACTTATTATTTTTTATTTTACCTCATTGGTTTTTTTTCAGGTATTGGAGTATTCATTTCTTTATATTTTTTGTTCTTCAAAAATAAATCAACTCAAAAAAATGAGGAAAATGATATTGTTTCATTAAAACAACATATGCAATCTATTCAGTTATCACTGCAAAATTTTAATTTAGCCCAAGACCGATTAGAAAATACTCTTGTCAGAGGTGGTTCTCAACAACAAGGCTCATGGGGAGAATTTGTATTAAAAAATATCCTAGATGGTGTTGGACTGAGAGAGGGAAATGAGTATGAAACACAAAAAGCTTATAGAGATGAAGATGGTAATTTACAAAAACCTGATGTCATTGTTCATATGCCAGGAAGTAGAGATATAATTATCGATTCAAAAGTTTCTCTAAATTCATGGCACGAATTTTCTAATACAAATAATGAAAATGAAAAAAAAATTTACTTAAAAAAATTTATAGACTCTGTAAAAAATTTTGTAAGAGATTTGGGAAAAGATGATTATGCATCTCTGTATCAAATTAATTCCATTGATTCAGTATTGATGTTTATTCCGATTGAGCCAGCATTACTAACTTTATACAACGAGGCTGCTGATGTTATTGAGAAGGCTTGGCAAAAAAAAATTATCATCGTTGGCCCTTCTACGTTGCCATTCTTACTTAAAGCAGTTGAAAATATGTGGCGCATAGATAAGCAATCTAAAACAATTAAAGATATAGCTGCAACAGCAAGCGAAATATACGACAAGGCTGTAAATGTTTATGAGTCTTTTAGTACTGTCAAGCAATCTTTAGATAAAGCTAGTTTAAAAATGGATGAAGCAAAATCTCGACTGCAAGATGGACCAGGTAGCTTAACAAAAAAAATTGATAAAATGAAAAAACTTGGAAGATTAAATACAAAAAAACAGTTGCCAGAAGATTCTGAGAATGCAATAGACTAATAATATATGCCTAGTTTTGATGTTGTAAGTAGAGTTGATTTTCAAGAAATTGATAATGCCATTGCAAATGCTTTAAGGGAAATAACAAATAGGTATGATTTTAAAGGATCAAATACTTCAGTAGAGAGAAAAGAAAAGATTATCACTATAGTCACAGATGATGATTTAAAGCTCTCACAAGTTGACGATATTTTGATCTCACATTTTGTTAGAAGAAAATTAGATCCTTTGGCTTTAGGAAAAAAAGATAAGGAAAAAGCTGGAGGTGATAGAATTAGACAGACAATATCATTAGTAGAGGGAATAGAGCAAGATATTGCAAAAAAAATAACATCAGAAATTAAAAATTCAAAAATGAAAATTCAAGCAAAAATTAATGGTAATGAGCTTCGCATTGATGGAAAAAAAAGAGATGATTTGCAGGCTGCAATGAAGTTAATTGAAGATTTGCAAACTGGAATTCCAATACAGTTCATAAATTTTAGAGATTAATTAAGTGATATCATGGGAGTTAATTTTAGCTTTAGCGGTATATAATTTTATAATGTATGCTACTCCTGGCCCAAACAATAGTATTTTAACAGCATCAGGAATAAAATTTGGGTTCATTAGATCAATTCCAAATGTACTCGGTATTCCTACTGGTCACGGATTACAATTGGCACTAGTATGTCTTGGATTAGGTTCGTTATTTATTAAATATCCAATTCTTTTTGATGTGTTGAGATATGTTGGTTCTGCATATATATTGTATCTTGCTTACAAAATGTTTGGTTCTTTAAATATCTCCAAAACCGAAGATAGATCAAGACCCTTAAATTATTATGAAGCAATACTTTTTCAATTTGTAAATCCAAAAGCTTGGGTCATTTGCTCAACGGCTGTTACGTTGTATTACCCTAAGAATGAAAATATTTTAGTCGGAACTTTATTTATGGTAATCATGTCGACTATAGTGAACATTCCTTCAATAAGTATTTGGGCGTATGGAGGGAGTATTATTCGTCAATATTTAGGTAATGAAAGGTTAAAAAAAGTTATAGAACTTTTATTGGCGATAATGCTGATTGGTACAGCTGTTTCAGTATTTTTTTACAATCCTTAAACAGTAGGGATTTCATAATAATCCCCAACAACATTGTAGCCTTTAATTACAGCAGATCTATTTGATATTGCTAAATACCAACGAAGAACATTTGGATATTTATCAAGATCTATTTGATGTCTCTCAAATCTAGCTATCCATGGCCAAATAGAAATATCAGCAATAGAGTATTCATCAACAATATATTCTCTACTTGATAATCTTTCATCTAAGATTTGATATACATGTTTGGTGTAGCCCTTAGATTT